>Ga0315280_10000864_pt1 | contig 54576 bp, 44 predicted proteins | sample YL17G06_40_MG_FD_203697 | JGI IMG/M metagenome (GOLD analysis project Ga0315280, IMG submission 203697) | Sediment microbial communities from Yellowstone Lake, YNP, Wyoming, USA - YL17G06_40 | ecosystem: Environmental > Aquatic > Freshwater > Lake > Sediment | place: USA: Wyoming | collected... | reverse complement strand
TCGCGTTATTCGGATCAACCACCCACCGGGTGATCCAGCAGGCACCCTGCCCGGTGCTCGCCGTCCATATCTAGCCAGAAAGCACACCCGCACTTCGCGGCCGTTCTGGCTCTCGAGCCGGTGGCTACTCTTCTTCGAGTTCTTTGGCGAAAACGCTGTAACCGGGATTGGGGGGGAACATTTCGGCCAGCAGCTTTATGCGGCGACGGAGTGGAGAGATGGGCAGGTGTTCCGGCCCGACGCGCACCTGAACGTCGTGCCAGAGGCCGTGCATATATTCCGCTGCGGTGCTGACGAAGGAGATGTCGCGATACCGCTCGAAGCGGCCATGATTCTGTCGGCGGCTCCGGGAGGAGGCGAGCGGCTGCTTGGCCGCCAGCGCATCCTCATCGATTTCGCCGGGTACTCCCGTGTGGATCTCCTCCTCCAGGACCTGCGTGAAGCGTTCAAGTTCTTCAGGCGTGAGCCGGGGCCGCAGCAACTCCGCGACGCTGGCAAGAAACTCGAACCCGGTGTCGTGCGGGTCGAGCTCGCGACAGGAAAGCACCAAGCAGATCTGCTTTTCCGTTTCCACCCATACCGCCGAGTGGGTCTCGCCTTCGGGCTTTGAGAAGCTGACTAGATCCCCGGCCTCGGAGCACGCCACGTAGGGCACGACCAGAACACGCAGTCTCCCCAACCTCTGCGCGATGGCGCCAGGCACAGCTTGCGTGGGCTCGCGAACCATCGTGCGCTCTTCTGCGGGAGTGAGTGAAACGGCAGAGTGCATCTCCCAGTTGTGGGGGAGATGGGACAGAGGGACAAATGTGCCTTGGACGTATTCCGAAACCGGAACCGCTTCACGCGCGGAAGCTTGTGAGCTGGCCATGCCAACCGTCCTGAGCGCGCTAATACGCGCCAAGCGATTATTCTGCGGGATTCGCGGTTCTCTGTCCATAGGAGAGTGCCGGGCGGCGCGCGAGCGGACTGTCCCTGACGACGTGATGACAGAAAGGCCGCTCTGCTCCGACCATGAGTCCCTTTCGGCATGAGGCGTTGCGGTCTGGTTTCGGCAACGCGCTTGCTCCGTCCTAATGCAACCATTGGTGTATCTCCGTGTTTTCGCGCTGAGGAAGAATTGGCCTCAGTAGAGTTCTTCAACACGTGGTCGCACGGAGCGCTCGACGTCCGCCAACCTGCGCTGGGGAGAAAGCCATGTCCACACCCAAGAAGCCCAAAGACACTCCAAGTGTGTCGCGCCGGAACTTCCTGAAGGCCGCGAGCATGGCCGGTGGGGCCATTTCCGCCGCCGGACTGATTGTGGCGCCGCCCGCCAAGGCGAAGGCCGCCCCGCGGCCTACCACCTCGCCGCTGGGGCCCGGGCCGGTGGAAGTGATCCTGGATATCAACGGGCAGAAGCACGTCCTCAAGGTTGCGCCGAACGTGACCCTGCTCGAGGCGCTGCGCGAACACCTGGGCCTGACGGGGACGAAGCGCATCTGCGACCACGGCGAATGCAGTGCGTGCACGGTGCTCATCGAGGGCCGCGCCACCTGCTCGTGTATGACGCTCGCCCTCGACGTCCAGGGGAAGAAGATCACGACGATCGAGGGCCTGGCGCAGGGCAAGACGCTCGATCCGCTGCAGAAAGCGTTCATTGATCACGACGCGTTCCAGTGTGGCTTCTGCACGCCCGGGATGATCCTGTCGCTCAAGGCGCTGCTCAGCAAGTCTCCGCACGCCACCCCCGAGCAGGTAAAGGCCGCGGTGGCCGGCAACTACTGTCGCTGTGGTGCCCTGCCCAATATTTTGAAAGCCGGCAACGCGGTGGCGAAAGGCTGACGCGCACCGTGCGGGAGCGCGCTCGTGCGAAGGTTCGCGCGAGGCCGAAGGAGGACGATAAGAAATGTACCCAACCGGTAGAACTGGCGAAGGCGTCGGGACGCCGCAAGAAAAAGAAACGAAGAAGAAGAGGATCAAAGCCAAAGTCGGCTTGGCGGAGAGGCCGCAGATGGTCGAGATCGAAGTCCCCGAGCAGGAACTGCCCGTCTGGGACCTTGACTCGAAGCTCGCCGTGGTGGGCAAGCGCGTGCCGCGCATCGAGGGCGCGGAGAAAGTCACCGGCCAGGCCAAGTACGCGCTCGATTACACGTCCAAAGATCTTCCCGGCCTGCTCCACGGCAAGACGCTGCGCAGCCCTTACCCGCACGCGCGCGTGGAGAAGATTGACGCGTCGAAGGCACGGCAGCTTCCGGGCGTGAAGGCGGTACTGCTCTTTGACAAGGGCGAGGGATTCGACCCGGGGAAGATTCTCGATGTCATGTCGGAGGACGCTGTCTCGCAGCCCAAAGACCGCGTGGTGATTTTCGAGGGCGAAGAAGTGGCCGCGGTCGCCGCCGAATCCGAGGCCATTGCCGAGGAGGCCATTCGCCAGATCGAGGTGAAGTACCGTCGGCTGCCGCACGTCGTGGACCACGAAGAGGCTATCAAGCCCGGCGCGCCCATCGTCCACAAGGGAATGAAGGACAACCTCCGGCGGATCGACCCGCAGGTCCGCGGGGATATCGACCAGGGTTTCAAGGAGGCCGATGTCACGATCGAGCGCACCCTGCGCGTTCCGGTCCTCCTCCATAACTCGCCGGAATGCCACGTGGCGGTGGCGAAGTGGGAGGGCCCGAAGCTCACCGTGTGGGCTTCCACGCAGGGCGTCAACGGCTTCCGCGAGGAACTCGCCAAGGCCTTCCGCCTTCCCAAGTCCGACGTGCGTGTTATCACCGATCACATGGGCGGCGGCTTCGGCAGCAAATTCGGAATGCAGGCTTACGGCGCAATTGCCGTGGCGCTGGCGAAGAAGGCCGCAGCGCCGGTCAAGCTCGGCTACGACCGTCACGAGGAGAACCTGGCGGCGGGGAACCGGCCGAACGCCACCATCTGGATACGGTTGGGCGCGAAGAAGGACGGAACGCTCACGGCGCTTCATTGCCGCTCCTTCGGCACGGCGGGCGTGGGCTGGGATGCCACTGTCACGCCCATGATGGGGATCGTCTACAACTGCCCGAACCTGCGTCTCGAAGACATCGACGTCTGCACGCACGCGGGGCAGGGGATGCCGATGCGCGCGCCGGGATTTCCGCAGGGTTCGTTTGCTATCGAGTCCGCAATGGACGAGCTCGCAGCGGAACTGAAGATGGACCCGCTCGAACTGCGCCGCAAGAATTTCGTGGATCAGCCCCTTCAGGCCCTGGACAAGATCTACGACCGCGGCGCGGAAAAGATCGGATGGAATCGCCGCGCGGAGATGGGCCCGAGAGCGTCTTCTCCTGTTAAGCGTGGCATCGGTATGGGGACGGCGGTCTGGCCGAATTATTCCGGCCCGCCGGCGCATTGCCGCGTGACGATCACTACTGACGGCAGTGCCGAAGCCGCCATGGCCGTGCAGGACATCGGCACGGGCACGCGCACCCTCGTGGCCATGGTCGCAGCCGAGGAGTTGGGCCTGCCGGTCGAAGCCATCAAGGTCACGATAGGAGACACGAGTCTGGAACTCATCGCTCCGGACAGCGGCGGCAGCGTGACGGCGCTGTCGATTACGCCAGCGGTGCGCGCTGCGGCGGCGGCCGCCAAAGCAGAGCTGTTCAAGCGGGTGGCGCCGGCGCTCAGAGCGAAGCCGGAAGATTTGGTGCTGGAGAACGGCAAAATCTTCAGCCCTGCGAGTCCGAGAAGAACCCTAACCTGGCAACAGGCGACGGCGCGCTTGGGCACAACACCGGTTTCCGGGCGTGGCGAGCGCCTGCCCAACGTCGAGCCCTACGCGGGGATTCCGCTTTGGGGCGCGCAATTCGCCGAAGTCGAGGTGGACACGGAAACGGGCCTGGTGCGGGTCGTGCGCATCGTTGCCGTGCACGAGGCCGGTCGCGCGCTCAACCCGGCTATGTTCGAGGGGCAAGTGAACGGCGGGGTGATGATGGGCGTGGGTTACGCGCTGCTCGAGCGGCGCACCATGGACGCAGTGGAAGGCCGCGTCGTCAACCCCAACCTGGAAGACTACAAGATGCCCAGTTCGTTCGAGCTTCCTGAAATTGAAACCATCATCGTCGAGCCCATCACGCCGATGAACAACATCGGCGGCAAGGGGCTGGGCGAGCCACCCACAGTGCCGACCGCCGCGGCGGTCGCCAACGCCGTGGCTCATGCGCTCGGCATGCGCATCTATGAGCTGCCGCTTTCTCCGGACCGCGTCCTGGAGACGCTCGAGGCTCGGAAGGAGGCCTGACATGAAGGAATTCATGCTCTTCAATCCCACGTCGCTCGAGGAGGCCGTCGAACTACTCGGCAGCGATTCCTCGCGGGCCCAGCTTCTGGCCGGCGGCATGGACTTGCTGGGGCGGCTCAAGAAGCGCATCGACTCGCCGGAGCGCCTCATCAACCTCAAGTCGATTCCTGGCCTGGCCGACATTCGTGATTCGCAAGAGGGTTTGAGCGTGGGCGCGCTCGTGAAGCTGACGGAGCTGGCGGAAGACTCCACCGTCAACACGAAATACCGCGCCCTCGCGCAGGCCGCGGAATCCGTGGGCTCCGTGCAGATCCGCAACGCCGGGACGGTGGGCGGCAACCTCTGCCAGCGGCCGCGCTGCTGGTACTATCGCCATCCCGATTTTCTCTGCCTCCAGAAAGGCGGAACGATCTGTTACGCGCAAGGCGGCGAGAACCGTTACCACGCCATCCTGGGCGGCGGGCCGTGCTTCTTCGCGCATCCTTCCGACCTTGCGCCCGCCTTCATCGTCCTCGATGCCCAGGCGCGCCTCGTGGGGCCAAAGGGTCAGCGGTCGGTGGCCGTCGAGGACCTCTACCGCCTGCCGATCATTCAGCTCAACGGAGGTCTGGGGCTCGAAGCCGGGGAAATCCTGGCGGAGGTTCGCGTCCCTGCGCCGAAAGCAGACTGCCGCAGCACTTACGTGAAATTCAAGGAGAAGCCCTCGTTCGATTTCTCGCTCGCGGGCGTGGCGGCTTCGGTGGTGGTCGAGGGTGGCAAGGTTTCCGCCGCGCGCCTCGCACTCTCCGGCGTCTCGCCCGTTCCCTGGCGGCCGGTGGAAGCCGAGAAGATCCTGACGGGCTCGCCTCTGGACGATGCCGCGGCACGCAAAGTCGCCGATGCTATCGTCGAGGAAAGCGTCCCGCTTCTCCACAACCGATACAAGATTCCGCTCACCCGCGCCATCATCCGCCGCGCGCTGCTGAGCCTGGCCTGGACGTAGAGACGTTCCGCTGGAACGTCTCCAGATTGCCTCGGTGCGGCCCGCGCGGCCGGCCTAGAGTGCAACGTACGCGTACAGCAACCCTTCGTGCACACGGCCGATGCGGGTCTCGAGCAGACGATTGGGGGCAATCTCCGCCCCCGGCAGCACGACCTTCAGGTAATTGCTGCTGAGCGCCACGCGGTCCCCTTCCTGGGTCTCATCAAGAGTCAGTGCGGGGAGCGTGCGCCCGATCTGGGAGGCGAGGAATGCCCGCCGCTTGGAGGCGATCAAGGCCCGCATCTCTGCGCCGCGTTCGTGAATCACCCGGCCGTTCAGGTGGCCGGTTCGGGCCGCCGCCGGTGTTCCCGGCCGCGCGGAGTAGGGAAAAACGTGGAGGTAAGTGAGGGGAAGGGATTCGACAAACTGCAAACTCGCTTGATGGTCTTCGACGGTTTCGCCCGGGAAGCCCACCATCACGTCAGCGCCGATGCCGCAATTCGGGATCTGCTCGTGGATCGACTGGATGCGCTCAGCGTAGTGGGCCGTCCAATACCGTCGGTTCATCAGGCGCAAGATGCGGTCCGAGCCGCTTTGCAGGGGCACGTGGAAATGCCGGGCCATGCGCGGCTCCCGCGCCACAAGGCGAATGAGTTCCGGGCTCACATCCATCAGCTCGATCGAGCTGATGCGCACGCGCGCGATGGAGGTTTCGCCCAGGATGCGCTCGAGCAGGCCGAGGAAGTTGATGCGGCGGCCCAGATCCTTTCCGTAGCTCCCCAGGTTGATGCCGGAGAGGACGATCTCCTGGTAGCCGGCGCGCTCGAGTTCGCGCACCTGGTCGATCACCTTTTCGGGCGCGAGACTCCGGCTCGGCCCGCGCACTTCCGGGATGATGCAGAAGGAACAGCGGGCGTCGCAGCCGTCCTGCACCTTGAGCGTGGGGCGCGTGTGGTCGTCGGCAAAGACCGGAGCGAAATGAAACTCCTCGCTGATTTCGCCGACCAGGACTTGTGCCGAGTCCGGCGTCCGGCGTCCGGAGTCCGCAGTGAGGGGTTCGGATTCCGGGGTTCGGGTTTCGGCCTTCGAAATCAGGTGCAGACCGTTCACCCCATTCACGGCTCCGGAGACTGCGCGCGAAGGCTGGATCTGCACCAATCCGACACTTGGTTCTTCTTCTGACTTCTGACTTCTGACTTCTGATTTCTGATTTTTCAGCAGCTCCGTCACCAAATGCTTGTGCGAATTCCCCACCACCCAGGCGACTCCCGGCAGCTTGGCAATCTCTTCCGGGGCGCGCTGCGCGTAGCAGCCCGTAACCAGAATGCGGCAAGCGGGGTTTGCGCGGTGGATGCGGCGGATCGTCTGGCGAACTTCCGCGTCGGCGGTGGCTGTCACCGTGCATGTGTTCAGCACGGCGACGTGGCTCTCTTCCGCCGTCGCCGCCTCTACGAGCCCGCTTTCCAGCAACTGGCGCTTGAGCGCTGTGCCGTCGGCTTGGCTTGCCCGACAACCGAAGTTGAAGACGTGGAACGTGGACATAGCGCTGAAGTTTCATTCTAACTACATTTGCAGAACATAGCGACGTTCTGCGCCGTCAGGGCACGAGTTGAGTCGTGCCGGAAACTGACGCCGAGACGCGTCGCAGTATTTTGCAGCTGTCAATAGTTCCGGGAAGCGCGGGAGGCGCTTATCGGCTGGCGCCGCGCCTGCCGGCGATCCAGTCATCCCATTGCCCGAAGGCTTTCATCTGCTCGTCGAGTTTGGTGTCTTTCAGGAGTTGCTCGACTTCCGCGCGAGTCTGGCGGGCAGCAGACCGCTCCGGCCGTTCTGCCAGCCCCCAGGCGAGGACCGAGGCGAGGGCGGCATTGACCTTCGCCTCGCGCTCGTTCACCCTCTCAAGAACATCGGACGCGGCGTGGTACTCTGGCAGGTAAGGATTCCAATCCTGGTTGGCGACCAGATTGGGGACGCCGGCAAGCAGGAAATCGAAGTTGTCGGTCCCATCGAGCGCCTCGAGCGTATGGCTGGCGGCCCCCAGACCCTCGACGGCCGCTAAGGCTTCATTCACGGGCTCGCGCAGTTCTTCGCGGCCGTTCAGGTAGAACCCGGACGTCCGGCCTGAGCCGCTATCGAACGTGATCATGGCGACGTGGCGGTCCAGTTCGGCTGCATGTTGCTGCACGTACTGCCGCGAGCCCCACAGGCCCGCTTCCTCGTCGGTGAAAAGCACGAAGCGCACGGTGCGGCGCGGAACGAGGCCGAGTTCCTTGAAGCCGCGCGCTACGTCGATCACCATGCAGGCATTGACCCCGTTATCCTCCTCGCCGGTGCCGAGGTCCCAGGAATCGAGATGCGCGCCAAGGAGCACAATATCCTCCGGCTTCTCGCGGCCACGAATTTCCGCCACCACATTGCGCGTTTGGTGAGGTCCGCTCACCTGACTGGCGAGCTTGAGTCGGATCCTTACCTCACTGCCCTCCGCCAGCCGCGCCAAGCGCGCCGCGTGCTCGCGCGCCACAACGGCGGTGGGCAATGCGATGATCGAGCCGTCGAGCGTCATCGGGTGGCGATAGAGCAAGCCCCGCGGCCGCGTGGACTGAAGCAGGAGCGCGGCCACACCGGCACGTTGCGCCGCTTCGGTGACGGGCCGATTGCGGAGGTATTCCCGGAACAAGTCCTCAACCGTCTTCATTTCGTTCGACATGATGAGTGCTGCGGCGCCGCGTGCCGACTCGCCAAGCCGAGCAAAGGCTTCGGCTGTCCCATCGCCCGCGTTCACCACCCGCAACTCGACAGCATGACCGCCGGGTGTCGGGGAGGAGAAAGGGGCTGCTGCCAAGCGGATGGGGAACCGCGCGGGAGAGATGCATTCTGCCTCGTCCTTGCCGGGTAGCCAGGTCGTAGGGACGGTGTATGTTTCCGCCGAGACGTTCTCCACTCCCGCCGCGCGGAACTTGTCTACCCCCCAGTCCACCGCTTGCTCCAGGGCGTTCGATCCCGGGGGCCGCCCGCCCACCGTATCGCAGAGGTCTCTCAGATTCTCGATCAGCGGCGTGGGGCCCAGCGCCCGGGCGGCCAAGAGCCGGGCAGACTGGGAATTCGGCGAGTTTGCCGCCAAGGCCAGCAGCGCAAGGCTCGCTGACACGGCGGCCGACACGACCGTCCAGACAGTTTTATGCGATCGGGGCATCTAAATCCTCCCGTGGGATGACGGTGAAGATTCCTTGGGGAAACGGCAGTTGCTGCGAGCTTGGACGCAAACATGCGCGAGCGGGACGCGCAGGGTTGAGATCGAACATCAGGCCGGGGGAGGCGAAGCGCTGCGCCGTTGCTGAAAGCACTCGCGACAGTAGACCGGCCGCCCCTGGGTGGGTTTGAAGGGAACGGTAGTTTCCTTTCCGCACTGTGAGCAGACCGTGGTGGTTTCGACGCGCCGGTGGCCTGGGCCGGAGCCCGACTGGCTCCGCTTCGACTTACACGTCTTGCACCGCTTGGGTTCGTTCTTGAACCCCTTGTCGGCAAAGAAGAACTGCTCGCCGGAGGTAAAGACGAATTCGCTCCCGCAATCGATGCACTTGAGGACCCTGTCCCGGTATTCCATTCCCGACTCCCCTTGCTCGAACCGGTCCTCGCCTACTCGGCGGGCTGACGGGGCGGAAAAGCCTTTTGCCTCTACCGCCCCGCCGTTCCGGAAGCAGGCTCAATCCGATTCGTGTCTAGCCTTCTTGCGGCTCCGCTTGCGAGCCAAGGCTTCTTTGACTCGTCGTTTTTCCCCGGGTTTCAGGTAAAACGAGTGTTTCTTGATCTCTTTAATGATGTCTTCCTGCTGGACCTTTCGCTTAAAGCGGCGAAGGGCGTTCTCTAAGGATTCACCGTCCTGAAGTCGTACTTCAGCCAAAAGCTAAACACCCCCATTCCCGTGGTAGATTATGTATGCCCACTTGCAGCAAAGGGTATCGACATTTTCATCCATTCAATTCGCGCAAGTCAAGGGCATTTTTGACTGCTTTTTTGCCGCCTTGATCCCCTGTCCCCACTGCCAGGGCGGCTTCTTGACCCGTCCCGAGGGTTATGTTACGGTCTGCCACGCACGCCCCGAAGCAGCCTACATCCCCGGCGACCGAATGGCCGAAATCCTCAAAGTCGATGCGTCACGCCTGGAGTTTATCCTCGACTACTCCACGCGCATGATTCTGGCCGGGAAAGTCGTGGCCGTTCCAACGGACACTTTCTACGGCTTGGCCGCAGACCCATTCAACCTGGCGGCGGTGAGTGAAGTATTTCGCCTCAAGCGGCGAAGCGCGGAGCGGCCCTTGCCGCTGCTAGTGGAGTCGGTAGACCAAGCGGCCGACCTCGCCCATGATCCTCCCCGCCTGTTCTTTACGCTCGCGCAGCGGTTCTGGCCCGGGCCGCTGACGCTGGTCGTTCCGGCCTCCCGGCAGATCCCCCTCAAAGTCACGGCCAACACCGGCAAGGTGGGTCTCCGCTGGCCGAAGGCTCCGATCGCCGTGGGATTGATCGCGGCCTGCGGGCGCGCGCTGACCGGCACCAGCGCGAACGTCTCCGAGCGACCCGCCTGCTCGACGGCGGAGGAAGTTGACCAGCAGATGGGAGCGACGCTCCCGCTCATCCTTGACGGCGGACCCACAGCGGGCGAAATGGCCTCCACCGTGGTCGAACTGACCGGAGACCGAGTGCGCATCCTGCGGCCCGGCGGTGTCTCGGAGTCAGAATTGAAGGAGTTTCTCGGCTGACGCGTCCGCGCCTTCGTCATATGCTTTTGCTGGCCGTCGGCTTGCTCGCGGCCAGCGCGGCGCTCGCTGAGCGCGCCCTCTACAGGAATGTGCGCACGCAGGCGGAGCGCGATGAGGCGCGGCCTGTCGACGCCATCGTGGTCTTGGGCGCCGCGGAATACAACGGCGCTCCGTCCCCCGTCTTCAAAGCCCGCCTCGACCACGCGTTCGATCTCGAAGAGCGCGGGCTCGCACCCCTAATCATCACCACCGGCGGCAGCGGCGGCGACCCGAAATTCACGGAAGGCGGGGTGGGGCGCGACTACCTGATCCAGCGCGGCGTCGCAGCGGCGAAAATCCTCGCCGAGACCGAGAGCCAAACCACTTACGAGAATGTGCAAGCCGCCACACGACTGCTGCGCCGGCGTGGCGCCAAGACCTGCATCGCCGTCAGCGACGGCTTCCACCTCTATCGAATCAAACTGATGTTTACGCCCACGGGCCTCACCGTCTTCACGTCGCCCTCGCCCGACAGCCCCATCGAAGCTGACCCGATCTCGCGGCCGCTCCACTCCCTCCGCGAGGCGTTCATTTGCAGTCTGTGGTATTTGGGGATTCGCGGATAGGGGCGCTGCTTGCTGCGCCCTCGCGGGCAGGGCAGGCCCTGCCCCTACCTCGCTGTAGCGGCGCTCTGCGACGCGGCGGTCATCTAGCTCACGGCCGCACGAGCTTGCCGAGCACGACCGGCCGGCGGGCGCCGGTCACCGTGGGGAGATTTCCGGGCAAGCCGTGCAGCGTGCGGTCGGCGAGCACGGCGAAGGCGATCGCTTCTTTGGCGTCCATGGGGAGGCCGAAGTTGTCGGAGAGTTGCACCTCGAGTCGGGGCAAAGATTCTTTCAGCCGCGTGGCGAGCAAACGATTATGTGCTCCGCCGCCGGAAACAATTAATCGGTTGACAGTCACGCGCGGGAATACAAAGCGTTCCAGAGCGTCGGCGATGGTGCGGCCGGTCAGCTCGGTCGCGGTGCGCAGCGCGTCCTCGAAGCGCGTGCGGCGGCGGGCGAGAAAATGGCCCGCGACGAACGTTTTGCCAAATTGCTCCCTCCCGGCACTTTTCGGAGGCTGCCGGCGGAAGAACGGGTGGCGGAGGGCGTCGGCAAGAACCGGCTCAAGGACTTTTCCGAGCGAGGCCCCGCGACCGCCCGCGTCATAGAATTCACGATCTTTGGTGAAGTGACGCACGAGCGCGTCGATCACCATGTTGCCGGGGCCGGTGTCAAAGCCGAAAACGTCTCCCGGCTTGGCACGCGCCGGGATCACCGTAATATTCGCGATGCCTCCAATATTCAGAGTCACGCGGCCTTCGCGCTCGTCGCGCAGCAGCAGATAGTCCACCATGGGCACCAGCGGCGCGCCTTGGCCACCCGCGGCCATATCGGCGGCGCGAAAGTCGGCGACCACCGGAACGCCGGTCCGCTCGGCGATCACCGCGGGCTCGGCAATCTGCAGCGTACTGGTGATTTGCCTTCCGCCTTCGCGAGTCGGTTCTCCCTGGTGGTAGATCGTCTGGCCGTGCGAGCCGATGACCGCGAGACGCTGCGGCGACAGCCGGCCGCGGCGGCAAACCGCGAGCGCCGCTTCCGCGAAGATTTCACCGAGGAGAAAGTTGAGCTGGCTGATGACGCTCGCATTTGAGAGCTCGCCGGCTGCCACGCCCCCGACCCATCGCCGCACTTCGGGTCGATACGGGGTCGTCGTAAACGCGAGCAAGTGCACGCGCGGACTTTCCGCTGAGCCACGGATTTCGACCAGCGCGGCGTCCACCCCGTCCATCGAGGTTCCGGACATCAGGCCCACCACCAGGCGCGACCTTGATGTTCCCAGCTTATGCTTCAAATTCGCCTCCCGCTTTAACCAATTGGTTGAATTCTTCGAACTCGCGCGCAAGCCGGTCAAAGCTGCGCACCGAAAGCTTTCCGCTCGGGCGCCTCAAACCCTTCTTGGCGGTTCGACTGCGCCCTAGGGCTTCTGCGACGCGTCCTTGACTCAGCGAACCGGCCTCGAGTTCTTTGCGCATTTCTCGCAAAACGTAGTCCGCAAGCCTCTCGCCCCACTTTACGACCTGCAGATCGCAACCGGCTTTGGTTGAGAGGGTGAACGCGATGGTGTCCATAGCGGCTGCTTCTTCCGGGCCGGTATGGTGGGATGTCTCCTCCAGGAGTTCCAACAGGTCTGCGACGGCCAGCCCACGATGTCGGAGCTTCACGCGAAGCAAGTCATTGACGACTTTCCCTGACATTGCCGCGGGCCGAGGAGCATCGAAATCGTAGGCCTTGTACGAGACGTTGCTCACTTCGATGAAAGGCAGATGCGGCAGTAGTTCGCGAAACGGCCACAGGTCTTCGCGCCACAGCTCGACCATGGTCTTCCCGACCATGGGCAAGCCATTCTCGTCGTATTCCGGCGTGCCGCGCCCCGGGAAGTGTTTGCCGCAGGCGAGGATCTTGTGCTTGCGAAGGCCCTCGATAAAGGCTTTGCCGCATCGCGCGACTTCCTTGGGCTCAGCCCCGAATGTCTGCGCGTAAAGAGCGGGCCGGACCTTAGGATTCGCCAGATCGAGCCGGGGTGCGAAATTCAGGTTGAAGCCCAGCAGCTTGAGCGCGGTGCCGATCAACTCGCCCGACCGTTGCACAGCCGTCGGGCCTGTCCGAGCTACCGCCCGTGGGGCCGGGAGGGGCGGCAAGAAGGCCTTGAGAGGGTTTACGGTCCCTCCCTCTTCAGCGACTGCCAGGAAGGGCGGAGTGCTCACCGTTTTCGCCACCTGCTGAAGGAGTTCAGCAGTCTGACCGGGGCTCCGCAGCGCTCCCGGGTGAAGGAGTACTCCGCTCGGCTGGACGGTTCGGAGCGTGCGTTCCAGGCGGCTCGACCAGCGGTGGTCGTGCCATCCGATGATCAGCAATTGGCCGAGGGAGCCGGCGTCCGAGACACTCATGACTTGATTTGCTTCTTGAGTTCGGCGAGGAGATTGAGAGCCTCGAGGGGTTTGAGGTTGTCGAGGTCGGCCTGCTCGATGCCGCGCACGACCTCGGCGTTGAGCGGCGTGAAGATGGTCAACTGCACGGCGCCGGGCTCGTCGGCGGCGCGGCGGGAAGCGAGTTTTTCGCTCAGCGTGTGCTCGCTCTGCTCGTGGCGCGCCAGGATTTCGCGCGCCCGCTCGATGACGACGGGCGGCAGGCCCGCGAGGCGCGCCACCTCAATGCCGTAACTCTTGTCGGCGCTGCCCGGCTCGACCTTGCGCAGAAAGACGATGTTCGCGCCCGATTCCTTCACCGTCACATGATAGTTGCGAACGCCGGGGAGCAGATCGGCGAGCTCGGTGAGTTCGTGATAATGCGTGGCAAAGAGCGTTTTCGCCTGCGTATGCGTCTGCAGGTGTTCGACAACCGCCCAGGCGATGGCGAGCCCGTCGAAGGTTGCCGTGCCGCGCCCCACTTCATCGAGCAGCACCAGGCTGCGTGACGTGGCCATGTTGAGGATCCCGGCCGCTTCCGTCATTTCCACCATGAAGGTGGAGCGCCCGCGCGCCAGGTTGTCGGAAGCGCCGATGCGCGTGAAGATGCGGTCGAAGATGGGAAGCTTGGCGCGCTCGGCGGGCACGTAACTGCCCATTTGCGCCATGAGGCTGATGAGCGCTGCCTGGCGCAGGTAAGTGGATTTCCCCCCCATGTTGGGGCCGGTGATGAGCAGGATGCGGTCGGAAGTCGAATTCAGGAAGAGATCGTTGGGCACAAAGCGTCCGGCTTGCTCGGCCTCGCAGATGCGCTCGACGACGGGATGGCGCCCCTGCGCGATGACCAGCTCGCCGTCGTCGGAGATTTCCGGCCGGTGATAATTGCGTTCCGCGGCGAGCCACGCGAAACAGGCAAGCACATCGAGTTCGGCGAGCGCCTGGGCGGTCTGGCGGATGCGCCGCGATTCCGCGGCCACTTGGCGGCGGACCGCCACGAAGAGGTCCCGCTCGAGCACCTGCATGCGCTCTTCAGCGTCGAGGATTCTGGCTTCCAGTTCCTTAACTTCCGGCGTCGTGAAGCGCTCCGCGTTGACGAGCGTCTGCTTGCGCTCGTAGTCGGTGGGCACGAGGTGCAGGTTGGGCTTGGAGACTTCGATGTAATACCCGAAGATGTTGTTGAACCGCACCTTGAGCGAGGCGATGCGAGTGCGCTCGCGCTCGCGGGTTTCAATCTGGGCGATCAACTGCTTGCTGTTCTGGCTGAGGCTGCGGAGCTCGTCGAGCTCGGCGTGGTAGCCGGGCCGGATCAGGTTGCCTTCCGTGAGCAGCACGGGGGGCTCGGCATGAATGGATTTCTCGAGCAGCTCGTGGACGTCCGCCAGCTCATCCAGGCGCTCGTGGATATTCGCAAGGCGCGGCGCGCGCAGCCGTGCGAGGTACTGCTTGGTGAGGGGAAGGTGGCGGAGCGATTGTTTCAGGGCGAGCAGGTCGCGCGCGTTGGCCGACTCGAGCGTCACCTTGCTAAGGAGCCGCTCGAGATCCTGGATTTTGCCGAGCACGCGGCGCAATTCCTCGCGGGCGATCGTTTCCGCGACGAACTCGCCCACCGCTTCCCAGCGCGCAGCGATTTCGCGGGAGTCGAGCGAAGGGTGGAGCAGCCAGTGCTTGAGCAATCGCGCGCCGAAGGCTGTCACGCACTGATCGAGCGTGGCGAGCAGCGTCGTGTCTCGCGCACTGCCGAAAGCGGGTTCCAAAACCTCGAGATTGCGCAGCGTGGCCGGGTCGAGGATCAGCGCGTCCTGCTGCTCGTAGAAGCGGATGCCGTCGAGGTGGGCGAGCGAGCCGCGCTGCGTCTCGCGCACATAGTGGAGAATCGCGCCTGCGGCAGCGACGGCGAGCGGTCGGTTCTCCAATCCGTAACCCTCGAGCGTCGCGACGCGGAAATGGTCGCGCAACTGCCGCGCGCCGTACTCGTGGCCGAAGACCCAGTCGTCCAGGCGGGTCTCGGTCAGTTCGGAAATCTCGAATTTGAAATTTGAAATCTCAGATGAACTCTTAGAGAAGGTGTCACCGGGCACGAGTAATTCGCGCGGGCGCATGCGCTCGAGTTCTTCGCGAAGTCTCACGCCCGCCGCGGCTCCGGAGAATTCCGTGGCGCGGAAGTCGCCGGTGGAAAGGTCCGCGAGCGCCAGGCCCATTGAGCCGTTTCGTTCCACTGCCGCCGCCAGATAGTTGTTTTCGCGCGGCTCAAGGAGCTGCGAGTCGATGGCGGTGCCCGGCGTAACGACGCGGGTCACTTCGCGCTTCACGAGCTTTTTGGCGAAGCGCGGGTCCTCCATCTGATCGCAGACGGCCACGCGGAAGCCCTTGCGGATCAAGCGGGCGATGTAACCCTCGGCGGCGTGGTACGGGACGCCGCACATAGGCACGGCCTGGCCCTTTTCCTTGTTGCGCGCGGTGAGCGTGATCTGGAGTTCTTTGGCGGCGACGATCGCGTCTTCAAAGAAAAGTTCGTAAAAATCTCCCAGGCGAAAAAACAACAGCGCATTCGGGTGGCGCTCTTTGATGGCGTTGTACTGGCGCATCAGTGGGGTGGAAAACTCACTCATGGGCTTGGCGGGTTCCGAGGGCCATTATGGTGCGCGCCGGCGAGCTTTGTAAACCGGTTTGTCTCCGTGGCGCCACCCTTCAGGGCGGCACTGCCGGGCTAAAGCCCGGCGCTACGGGTGGCGTCGCAGGATTCGGACCTCAGGCAGGGAGCGATACTTCTGCGCGTGGTCGAGCCCGTAGCCGACCACGAAGACATCCGGGATGGTGAAGCCCACGTAATCCGCCTGAACGGGCCGGACGCGGCGCGAGGGCTTATCGAGCAGCGTGGCCACCTTCAGGCTGCGGGGCTTGTGCGCCTCGAGAACCCCGCGGAGGTACTCAAAGGTGTGACCGGTGTCGAGGATGTCTTCCACCACCAGCACATCCCGGCCCTCGATGCTGTAGTCGAGGTCCTTGGTAATCTTCACCGCTCCCGAGGAGCGGGCGTTGTTCCCGTAGCTCGCGAAGCTGAGGAAATCGATGGAGACTTTGAGGTCGAGGTGACGGACCAGGTCGGCCAGAAACACCCACGCGCCTTTCAGGACGCCCACCACGTGCAAGGGCCGGCCCCGGTAGTCGGCGCTGATCTGGGCGGCCAGCTCGCGCACGCGCCGCGCAATCGTTTCCGCGTCGAGGAGGACTTCGAGTTCGTCGCCGGGCGCGGCCGATTTCATGGGCATTCGCGTTGACGGTACCGGAGGCATCTGGTAAATTGGTAGTTTGTATTTTGCTCAAAAGGAGAATCTGTGGCAAGTCACAAATCCGCACTGAAGCGCATCAAGCAGACGCGCAAGCGCACCATCACCAACCGCACGCACGCCACGCGGCTGCGGCACCAGATCCGCAAGCTGCGCACCGCCCTCGAGGCCAAGGATAAAGCCGCTGCGCAGGCGCTCCTGAAGCCGACGCTCGCGCTCATCGACCATTCGATCCACAAGGGGATCTTTCACGCCAACACTGCCGCGCGTTACAAATCGCGGCTCACCCTCCGCTTTAACGCCCTGTCGTGAATCTTTTGTAGAAGGCTTAGCTTTCGAAGGGCCGACCGCTCGGGCCGCCCTTCCATTCCTATGGCGCGCTAGAAGACTGGCGGCTGAATTCGCAGCCCAGGCGTTCAAACGTCGGCGGTCTCGGTGGGAAGGGTTTCGCCGACGTACTCTAAGCTCTCGGCGGCTTTTCCGACGATGATCTGCCACACAAGGAATTCCAGCAGAACTTTCGAATCCTTCCACGAGGACTTGATGCCCAGGTCGGCGCGGCGGACGAGCCGGAGCGCCTGACTCAATTCCTGCCGGGTGTAGTTGCGCACCGCGCGCGGAGCGATCTGCTGCGTTGAGTAAGGATTCGCGAAGCGGCCCCAGGCGCCCCGCCCGCCGCCGTATTGCGCCGGCCTTGGCTCGAATCCCGGGTGCGCGCCGGCTTTGAGCGCCTGGCGAACCAAGTCTCCGATGCACCAGAGCAGGAGGGTCTCCGGTTCTTTGCTGGCGAGCAGGGCGCGGAGTTGCGCAAGCGCCTCGGGGAACTTGCGCTCGGCGATGGCGGCGAGGAGCTTGCCGATTTCGTGCTCTTCGCGGAACGCGACGAGCAAATCCAAGTCATCGCGCTCAAGCCGCTTGGTTTCCGGCTTAGCCGTGAGCAGCTTCTCCATCTCCGTCCGCAGCCAAAGGAGGTTAACGCCCGCCTGTCGGGCCTCACCGCGCGAGTCAGGACTGACTTCAAACTTCGCAGTAATCTCCGCAGCCAGATCCGTGGCGATGTTAACACCGCGCTTGGCGAGATAACCCTCCAGCCATTCGGCCGCCTCCCGCGCGACGAGCGGCCGTATCTCCACGATCTCAGCCTTCTTCTCCAGCAATTGGATAAACCGCCGGCGCCGGTCGGGCTCGGAAGCGATGAAGACGACGGTGGCGAAGGGGGAGGGCCGCTCGAGGTAACGCTCCAGGGCTTCATACTCTGCGTCCGAGGCGCGCTTGAAGTCCTCCGGATCGGAGAAGACGAAGAAGCTGTGGCCCCCGAGCATGGGCATTTGGCTCGCCCCTTCGAGTTCGCGCGCCAGCCGTCCGGGCTCAAACTCGACCTCCGCCAGGCACCATTCGCGCGCCTCGGAAGGCAGGGACGCGATGATGGCCGAGCGGCACTCTTCCTGCAAGAAGCGATCCGGTCCGCGCAGAAAATACGCCGGACCCGCCTTGCCCTTGCGCAACGTGGCGATAAATTCCGTTGGACCCATTGTGAGTGTGCCCCTTGCCCGGCGTAACGGCTGCTCCGGTCCCAGCTGCCCGTCAGAACGGAAGTTTACTTCGAACGCCCCGTATTTGCACGGAGGCGGTGTGCAAGCCCGCCATCTAGAAATTCTCCAGGATCTCGGTGACCAGCGTGCGCGCCATATCGCGTGAGAGACGGTCGAGGGCCGGATCCTGCTCTTCGAAGAGCGCCGAGGGATTCTGACTGATCTGGTACTCCTCGCGGAACGTGTAGTTGTGATTGGAAAAGAGCACCTGCTTGGTGTGCTGGTCGATGAGATCAACGTACGCGAGCACCTGCACCTGAAGCGTCGTGGCGCGGCCCGTCGAGAGGTCGAAGGCGACGACGCCCGCGCGGACGTCTTTGATCTCGCCCTTCAGGACGGCGTCGGCGTTCGCCGGGTCGGGAGTGATGCGGAACTTGGTGCGTTCGATGAATTCCCGGGTGATCGCAGCCGAAACTCTCTGCTCGATGCGGTATTTGCTGGTGGAGTTGGCGAAGATGGGCACGGCGATCGTCTTCACGTCGGGCGGCACGCGGTCACCACGCCCGGCCACGTGATAGCCACAAGCAGAGAGGAAAATCAAAAAGCAAAAGTTCAAAATGAAAATGGCCAACTGGAAGGTTTGAGACCCTCTCCAACGGTGCGCGTGTGCCCATCCCGTGCTGCAGGATTTCTGGCAATTCATTGTTCTTCATTCATCGCTCAGCGTTTTCTTATTGCAGTCGCTCGCGGAGCGTTTCGGCGATTTCCACGGCATTCTCGGCGGCCAGCCGGATGTTGTCCACGGCCGCCCAAATCCAGCAGCCCGTGGGATGCTCGGGGTCGCTGGCGACGTTGTCCACCAGAATCTCGCCCGAGCCGGCTGCCTCGACCTGCGAGGGAGCGGGTTCAGAGCGCCGGCGAAGCTGCACGTGCTCGCCCTCGAGCGCCGCCGCGAGCGCCTCGGGTGATACGGCCTGTTCGGTCTCGACGTAAAGCGAAAAGGCCAGCGAGTAAAACACCGCCACCTGACACACCTGCAACGCCGGCACGGGGACGGACTCCGTCAGGTATTGCCGCAATTCTCGGCGGATTCGATCCGCAAAACCCTCCAGGCCCGCGGCGTGTTTGCCGGGCAGCCGGCTGAGGACGTTGAAGGCCAATTGCGCGCCGAAAACGGTCTGCGGAATCCTCTGGAAGCTCAGCAAGTTGACGGTCTGCTTCTGAAGCTCCTCGATGCCGCGCGGGCCGATTTCCGAAACCGGGAAAAAGACCTGGGCCACGGCGGAGCGCAGCGGGAAACGCGTCGCCAGCCGGGAAAGCAGCGCACTTAGGACGATGGCTGCGGGGTGAGGAGAGGCGAGCGTCCTGGACTCCGGGGAGGGGTGGCCGCCCCGCCCGGCGCGCTCAAGGAAGGGGATGCGCAGAGCCGCTGGCGTCTCCGTCTCCTCGATCGCCTCCACGAGGTCGATGATCCAGGGGCTGAGTTCGAGCGGCCCACGCGCTCCGCCGCGCCCGGCGGCCTGAAGCGCGCGCCGGAGGAATGCCGCCCCGTTGGAGGCGGAACTGGCGCGGCCGGCGAGGAAAAGGAAATCCAGATCGCCCGGTGAGAGCTCTTCGTCCGCCCGCACGGGCTCGGTTTTTCCGGCGAGGTCGACGACCGGCAACTCGAGATCTTCCTCATCTTCGAAGGTGAAGAGGCGCGAGGCGGGGAAACCGCGATCTTTGAGGACGCGGAGCAGTTCCTGGCCGAGAAGTGAGGATGCGCCCAGGACACCGACTCGGTAGCCCTGCCGGGAGGACGTCATGAAGCATGAACCTCTTCGGGCGCCGGTGGGTGGGGCCGGAACCTCGAAGTCAATCGGGCCACGGGCCCGGAGAGGCAATAGGTCAGAGCGATAGTGAGCAGGACGGGCTCGGAGAAAGCCCAGATGGCCCAGACGATCAGGCCGATGATAATGATGCCGACATAGGGGCGGCGACGACGCAGGTCCAGTGTCTTGAAACTCGGGTAGCGCAGCCGGCTCACCATCAAGAACGCCAGCACCGCGATCACACCCAGCCAAACGATTCCGAAGGTCCATTCATTAACGGGATACTTGGCCCAGTGGATCAGTGCCGCCACCACGCCTGCGGCGGCCGGAATCGGGAGACCAATGAAGTAACGGCGGTCGCCGGTTGCCTTGGTGGTGTCGATGTTGAAGCGGGCCAGACGGGCCGCGCCGCAGATGACATACGTGAAGGTGACGATCCAGCCGATCTGACGAACGTGCTGAACCAGTTGCGTGCCGTAGACCTCTTCAAGTGAGCGCACACCCCAGGCATAAGCGAGGAATGCCGGCGCGATACCGAAGGTGACGATGTCGGCCAGGGAATCGAACTCGCGGCCGAAGTCCGAGGTGGAGTTGGTAAGGCGGGCGATCCGCCCGTCCAGGCCGTCGAAGAGCACGGCCCAGCCGATGGCTTTGGCGGCGTTGTCGAAGTTGATGAGGCTGAGGCCGGCCCCAATTCCTGCCGCGAGCATTTCTGTTCCCTTGAGCGTGGAAAGTATCGCGAAGTACCCGCAGACCAGCGTCCCCACCGTGAAAAGGCTCGGCAGGATGTAGATGCCGCGCCGGAAGGGGCCCTTGCGCACGGACCTAGGTTTTCGGTCGGGTTGTTCCAAGAACATCGCTCCCAGCCCGGATATGGTCGCCTACTTTCACGCGCAATTCAACCTCCGGGTCTACCAGGACGTCCACGCGCGACCCAAACTTGATCAGTCCCACCCGCTCGCCGCGCGCAACCGCGTCCCCGGGGTGTTTCCAGAAGACGATCCGCCGCGCCAGCAGGCCGGCGATCTGCTTGACGACAACCGTCCCTTGCTCGCCTTCCACCGTAAACACGTTCTGCTCGTTCTCGACCGAGGCGCGCGACTCCGAGGCGACGTGGAACGCACCCTTCCGGTAAGCAACGTCGCGAACCACGCCCTCGATGGGCGAGCGGTTGACGTGCACATCGAGGGGCGACATGAAAATGCTCACCCGGCGCACCGGCCGCCCTTCGTAGCTATCCACGACGATCTCGACAACTTTCCCGTCGGCCGGGGCGGCCACGGCTCCCGGCTCAGAGGCGATCTGGCGCTCCGGGTCCCGGAAAAAGTTCAGGACGAACAGCGCCAGCAGCAGAAATAGCGCGCCCAGAACGTAAAGCCTTAGGCCGATTAGGCCGCCGCCGATCAGCACCAGCGGCAGGCCGTACCAATATCCTTCTTTCACCATGAATGGATGAAGTCCGAATCAGGGAAATTCACGGCGGCGCCGAAGCGATACACTCCCCCTCGCATCCCCATGTCCCCGGTACAGGCCACGAACGCGGGCCGAGGACGCACAGCACCAGCGATTACGCAACGCGAGCTTTCTGGACCAGCATTTCCATCTGGTCCTTGACCCGCAGCTTCAATTTTTTCAGCCGCACCTCTTCGATCTGTTCCGGTTCACTGAGATAAGGTTTGGCGGCTAGTTCGGCGAGTTGGGCTGAATAGCGGGCGTGTTCTTCGCGGAGGCGCTGATATTCAGGGTTGCTGGCCATCAACTGCTCCCGGATGGCCTCGGCAGGGCTGCTCACGGGCGTGTCACCTCCTCAGCTAGGATGGCGCAAGTGTCAGGCTAGCACACGCGCCTCCTCCATTCAAGGAGAAGCGGTATTCGAACCTGTCCGCGCTAAGGGGAAGAATTCCCTTGCCTCATTTGTGATCTGATTTCTTCGAACCGATTCCAGAATCCACTCCGCACGGCCCGGGCTCGTATGCGGTCTGCACGATAGTAGCGCTCGCTGGCGCGCGGAGCAAGCGGCTGGCTGGTTGTCGGCGCGACGCAGCAGAATCCACCATGAGGACGACCCGCGGCAACCGCGCGAAAAGAAAAGCCCCCGGCGGAGGTGCACCTCCGCGCGGGGGACTTGGTATTGCCTACCTTTGGGCCCTGAGTGGTCTCGCTACTGCTGTGCCGGCGCTGTTCCCTGCTGGCCTTCCGTGGCGCCCTTCTTCTTGGCGTGCTTCTGATGGGCCTTGCCGGTCTCCGAAGTCGAGGCAGTGTCCTTGGATTTCTTGTGGTGTCTGGCAAAAGCCGGCACGCTCAAGGTGAACGCGACGGCCAGGATGCACAGTGCGGTGAGGACTTTCTTCATGGTTTTCTCGATCCTCCTTTGAGATGAATTGCGGGTCGGGGAGAGCACGTGAGCAGCCAAAAACCCAGCGCCGCGACTCCGCACGGTCATCGCCTTACCTGACAGACGGTTACAGTTTCGACGGCGGCAGGTTGGATAGGGCTGCAGGGGTGCAGGAATTGCACGATTTCGTATCACCGTGCACGAAATCGTGCGTAAGCCCTCCAAGTCAATACTGGCCCGGTTTACGTCCGCGAGCGCCCGCGAGGTTCTCACGGATACGAGGAAACGACGGTTGGTGGGTAGAGTTCCAAGGCGAGCACGAGGGCGTCCTCCTGCGGCTCGCGGTAGTAATTCTTGCGGATGGAGTGGAGGGCGAAGCCGATCGAATAGTAGAGAGACTGTGCGGGTTTGTTGGAGGCGCGGACTTCCAGGAAGACGCGTTTGGCGCCGGCTTGCAGCATCCGTTCGCGTGCGGCCACAAGCAATGCGCGGCCAATCCCTTGCTGGCGATGCTCCGGGTCCACGGCCATGTTGCGGACTTCCACTTCGTCGATAATCCGGTGGAACGCCGCGAAGCCCAGCAGCCTGGGTGGCTCCATCGTATCCAGTTCGGCAACCAGTATTCTGCCGCCTGGATCGTGCATCAAGCGCTCGTAATCGCCGTGGATCCAGCGCGCCGCCTCCGGAGCTTTCTGTTGCAGCGCGAGTATCGCTCGAATGTCGTCTTTGGTGGCGAGGCGGATTCTCATAGGGCAGTAGTCACTTCTCAGTCTTCAGTTCTCAGTGAGACTCACGGGAACGACTGGTGGTGTTCCCTCGCCTCTGCTGCCCACTACCTTTCGTTGCGTTTTTCTGGCAACTGACAACTGACTTATTCCTTCCAATGCAACTCCGCGTCTGAGCGGCGGATATAGTATGCGTCAAGGTCGGCGGGAGACTCGAGTTCTCCTCGGCTCGCCGCACACAACGCAAGGCGAGCGACCGCACGGAGCAGAGTTCTCGAAACACTGCGCCACACAAGGTCCGCAGGAAGGCTTTCACGCAAGCCCAATACTGCGCGGTCATGCTCCCGAACCAAACAGGTCGCGGGTCCCCCTCGGCTCAGGCGCTCGGCGATGAAACGATTTACGCCCTCCGGTTTCAAGACCAACCCGTCGCCCTCGGGGACGAAGCGCGTCACGCCTCCCTCCGGCGTTCCTCGGAATGCCTGAAGGAAGAACTCTCCCCGACGGGCGTCGAGAATGGGAACAGCCAGCTCCGTCTTGGGCTGACCTTCTTCGACCAAGGCTTCCAGGACTGAGACACCAAGCACTGGACGCCCGAATGCCTTCGCCCAACCCTGTGCCGCCGCCAACCCCACTCGGATGCCGGTGAATGAACCCGGCCCGTTGGTCACCGCGTAGAGTTCGATATCCGACAGAGCCTTGAGTTGCGCGTGCGCCTTTGCTCGAGCTTCCGCGACAAGGCGATCGACCATCTGGAAAAGCGTGATCGAATAGATGTTTGCCGGGCCGTCGTTGGCCACGCTCGCGAGGCACTCCTCGGCCTCGAAGATCGCCGCGCCACCCACTTCGCTCGTCGTGTCAACCGCGAGGATTAGCATCTCGTGCCCAACTCATGCTTGAACACTCGGTGTCGGGGTATTCCCCTGACCGTAAAGCTTCTTGACCAGGTTCGCCACATTGGCGGCAAAGTGCCGGATGGTTTCGATCCCTTCCTTGTCCTGCCAGACTTCCCCGGGCAGCCGGCCGAAGACCATGTTCCAGTAGGTGGAACCGGGCACGATCATGTCGTTAATCAAAAAGAACATCAGCATCTCCTGGAGCGTGAAGGTGTGGCCGCCCCGGCGCGCGACGGCAATGGCCCCGCCGACCTTTCCCGAAAGAAACTGGTCCGTCATGCGCGAAACATAGCCGATGCGCTGTAGGGCGGCCATCACATCTCCGCGCGCCGTTCCGAAATAGACTGGTGAACCAACGATAAAGCCTTGCGAGGCGCGCAACGTCTTCATGACGTCGTTGAGGCCGTCCTCCAGGCTGCAGACACCCAACTCCGTGCATTTGCCACACGCGGTGCAAGATTCAATCTTCATCCCCGAAAACGATACGATTTCCGTCTTCACGCCCTGCTCTTGGATGACTTTTGCACATTCACTGATGAGCTGGGCGGTGTTGCCCTCGGCTTTTGGACTTCCACTGACCAACAATACCTTGAGCATCGTGGCCTCTCCATCGATTCATGACCGCGCCCCGATTATCGCACGGTCTTCAATACAGCGAATCCCGCGAAGCCCTTGCCAAAAGGCGGTCGGAAATCCGAGGTCGGTGGCGGGGAGAAGGAAGAAACGCACCGGTGGGGGTGGATCAAACATCGCGCAACTCGTCTTCGCTGAGTCCGAAGTAATGGCCCAGTTCATGCAAAAGAGTGGCGCGGATTTCCTGCCGGATTTCTTCGTCCGTCGAGCAAACGGCTTCGATGTTTTTCCGATAGATGACGATCCGGTCGGGAAGCGTCATCTGGAAGGTGCTTTTCTCGGTCAGCGGGACGCCGTGAAAGAGCCCCAGCAGAATGCCCTGACGCTCGGAATCGCGCGGCGGGCGATCCTCGATGAGGATGGCGACGTTGGTGAGCTTGGCGCGGAAATATTCCGGCAAGCGCTCCAGGGCCTCTTCCAACAGCTTCTCAAATCGCTTGCGTTGCATCGAAAGTTGGCGCGCGGTTTCGAGACGAGCGCCGCACCGGCGGCTCCGAGCGGTGCCTCCGAGCGCTATGTTACAATGAACTGATTTCCATGAGCAGGGGTTTGGTCGCGTGAGGCCCCGTCGCTCGCGCGTCGTCGTTCGGGCGCGAGCGTGCCCGGCGGCCGTGTCGATCCGGGTAGGCGCAGAATGATGATGACGATCCTGAATCGGCGGAAAATTGCCGAGGTCTTGGCAGCTTTGGCGCGCGGGCCGGCGAAGGCCCAAACAGGCCTTTCGGCCGCCGCGATCGAGGCCGGGCCCGAAGCGAGTTCGCCGAACGGCGCTGTGCGGACCCTGGCACGCCTCTTCGACCACACATTGCTGCGGCCGGAGACCAACCGCTCCGGGATCGAGCAATGTTGCCGTGAGGCTCGGCAATACGGGGTGGCGGTTGCCTGCGTGAACCCGGTCTGGGTTCCGCTCGCGGCCAGCCTGCTCGCCGGATCGCCGGTCCGCGTCGGAACGGTGGCCGGGTTCCCGCTCGGTGCGAGTGTCACTTCCATCAAGCGCGCCGAGGCCTGGGAGGCCCTCCGCGCCGGAGCGCAGGAAATTGACATGGTGCTGAATATCGGGGCGCTCAAGTCCGGCGATCTGGAGCGCGTAGAGAGCGACATCCGCGGCGTCGTGGAAGTCTGCCACGAGGCAGGCGCCACGCTGAAAGTGATTTTGGAGACGGCCGTGCTCTCGGACGAAGAAAAGGTCGCGGCGTGCCGCATCGCGGTGCGCGCCGGCGCCGATTTCGTGAAGACTTCCACGGGTTTCGCTCCGGTCGGTGCGACGGTGCACGATGTACGGCTGATGCGCGAAACGGTGGGCCCGGACGTCGGTGTGAAGGCGGCGGGCGGAATTCGGACGCTGGCCGATACGCTCACCATGCTTGAGGCCGGTGCGAACCGGCTGGGCACGAGCGCGACCGTGGCGATCCTCGAGGAAGCTGCCCGGCTGGCAGTCTAAGAACATGGCGGATGCCGTCCAACCTGCCCCGCGACCTCTGGAGCTCACCGAGCTCCTAACGCTCCTGCTCGAAGTAAGCGAGCGGCTCAATTCCACCCTCGACCTCGACGAGCTCATGGTGCGCGTTGCGGAGCTCGTAAAGCGCACCATCGATTACGAGGTTTTCGCCATCCTCCTGCTCAACGAGAAGACGCAGGACCTGCGCGTGCGCTTCAGCCTCGGACATCCGGACGATGTCGTGAAGAACCTGCGCATCAAGGTCGGCGAGGGCATCGTCGGCCGCGCGGCAGAGACGCGGCGTTCCGTACGGGTTTCCGACGTCCGCAGTGAGCCCTCGTATATCCAGTCGCTGCCCTCGGTGCGGTCGGAGCTGGCCGTACCGTTGATCACCAAGAACCGCCTGATCGGCGTGGTCGACCTCGAAGTGCCCTGGCCGGATTTCTTCACCGAGCAGCACCAGAACATCCTGGAACTACTCGCCGGTCGCATCGCTATGGCCATCGAGAACGCGCGGCTCTACCGCCGCAGCGTGCGCCAGGCGAAGACGCTCCACCTGCTGAACGAAATTAGCCGCGAGTTAAGCTCCGTCCTGGCGCTGAACGACCTGCTGCGCCGGATCGGCACGCTGACCAAGCGCCTGATTGACTACCACCGCTTCAGCATCATGCTGGCCGACGAGCAGTCGAAGACCTTCAACGCCGTGATGTCTCTCTGCCAGGATGAGCGGCTCCCGGACAAGTGCACGGTGACGTTCGGGCAGGGAGTTGTCGGCGCGGCGGCGAGCCTCCGGCAGACGGTCGTGGTCCCAGATGTGAGTGCCGACCCACGCTATGTTATGGTCAATCCCGAGACGCGCTCCGAAATGGCGGTGCCGCTGATCTATCGCGACCGGGTGATCGGCGTGCTCGATCTCGAGAGCCCGCACTCCGCCTACTTCGCCGATGAGCACGTGCGCATCTTTTCCACGCTCGCACCGCAAATCGCCATCGCCATCGAGAACGCGCGCCTCTACGAACGTGTGGCACGCAGCGAGTCGCGAATGGAGCGAGACCTCGAACGCGCGCGAGAGATCCAGCTCCACCTGATGCCCGCGCTCTGCCCGGTGATCCCGGGGCTCGAAGTTTGCGCGCGCTTCCAGCCGGCGCGGGAATTGGGAGGCGACCTCTACGATTTCCTGAGCTACGGAAAAGACCGGCACGTTCTGACCGTGGGCGACGTCAGCGGGAAGGGCGCCCCCGCGGCGCTTTACGGCGCCATGACCATAGGCATCCTGCGGAGTCTCGCGCCGCTTCGGCCCGCGCCTCCGGCGATGCTGCGCCAACTGAACGTCATGCTTCTCGAGCGGAAAACCGAGGGCCACTTCGTGACCCTCGTGTATTCGATTTGGGAGCCCAGGACGCGCACCCTACGCCTGGCCAACGCCGGCATGCCGCTGCCGCTCCTCGTGCGCCACGGGAAAGTTAAGCCCATCCGCGCCGAGGGCGTCCCGCTGGGGCTGCTCGAGCACGCCGAATATCAGGAAACTTCCGTCGCACTCGAAAAAGGCGATCTGCTGGCGCTCTTCTCGGACGGTTTGGTGGAAGCTGCGGGCTCCGAGCACGAGGAGTTCGGCACGCGCCGTTTGGAAAATGTTCTGCGGGAGCACGCCTCGAAGCCCCTCGGTGAGCTCACGGAGACCCTCTTCGCGGAAATCGCGCGGTTCGAGCAGGGTCGGCCTCGGCGCGACGACCAGACGTTGTTGCTTTTCCGTGTACGGTGAACGACCAGGTGCTGCGGCCGGGTGTCAGGGGCTCTTGTTACCTTGCCGATGCGCCTTTCATTCTGGGAACTGGCAACCGGCGACGGACTGCAGATCACGGACGAATGGAACCCTTCCGCTACCTATCGAACCAACTGCATTGCGAAGCTTTTTCGCTCTGTGCCGTGGCCGAACGCTTCGGGACCCCGACCTACGTTTACAGCCGCGCCGCGATTCTCGGGAACTACCGCCGCCTTGCCGAACGCCTGGGGCGCGTTCCCAGCCTGATCTGCTATTCCGTCAAGGCCAATTCGCACCTCCGCATTCTGAGCCTGCTGCACGAGGTGGGTGCGGGATTCGATATCGTTTCGGGCGGGGAACTAGCACGCGTGTTGCGCGTCGGCGCTGAGCCTGACCGCGTGGTCTTTTCTGGAGTCGGGAAGACCGCGGAAGAGATCGACGCGGGGCTCGCGCCGGGCATCCTGATGTTCAACGTGGAGTCGGCGGGCGAGCTCGACTTGCTCGAGAGCCGCGCGCAGGCGCTCGGGAAGCGCGCCGACTTTTCGGTCCGCGTCAACCCCGACGTGGTTGCCGAGACACACCCCTACATATCCACCGGCCAGATCGTTCACAAGTTTGGAGTTCCCAAGGAAGAGGCCGCGGAACTCTATCGCCGCGCGGCCCGCTCCAAGTGGCTACGCGCGCGGGGCGTCGCCTGCCATATTGGTTCGCAGATTCTGGAAGTCGAGCCTTTCCTGAAGGCGCTCGATGAAATCTTGAGTGTCGCCCGGGCACTCAAGCCCGCCGGTATTGAAGCGGAATTCCTGGATCTGGGCGGCGGCTACGGCATCCGCTACGCCGACGAGCAGCCGCTCGCGCTCGACCGGCTGGTGGAGGGTCTTGCGGCACGGCTGCAGGGAACGCCTTATCGCCTGATCGTCGAGCCTGGGCGGGCCATCGTGGGGGACGCCGGCGCGCTCCTCGCCCGTGTCCTCTTCGTGAAGCGAAACCAGCAGAAAAACTTCATCGTCGTGGACGCAGGCATGAACGACCTGATGCGCCCCACGCTTTACGGCTCCTACCACGAAATCGTCCCGGTCGAGCGGCGCTCTCGTGAAAAACTGACCGCCGATGTCGTGGGACCATTGTGCGAAACCGGAGATTTCCTTGCGCGGGACCGTGAGATGGCGGATGTCGCGCCCGGCGACCTGCTCGCCATCCTCACCGTGGGCGCCTATGGCTACGTGCTCGCCTCAAACTACAACACGCGGCCGCGCCCGGCAGAGGTATTGGTTGACGGCGAGAAAGCCGAACTCATCCGCCCCCGCGAACGCCTCGAAGACCTGATGGCCGGAGAATCCCTTTAGGTTCAACCACCAAGACACAAAGAAACCCATAAATACCTACGTGAGCTTTGTGCCTTCGCGTCTCGGTGGTGGAGTTCTTTGCTACCTCTCGCCCCACTTGAGCTTCTGCCGCAGGATCTCAAAGTAGTCCTTGCTCGGCGCCTGGACGATCTCCACATAGGAAGAGGCCTTGCGCAGGCGCACCATGTCCTCACTGTGCGCCGCGAGACCCACTTGTCCGTCCACGGTCAGGTAAGCGGCCTCGCGCTGGCTCTTGACGACGACTTCGATCTGGGCCGTATCCGGAAGGACGAGAGGGCGGTTGGTGAGCGTATGCGCGCAGATGGGGGTGACGATGAACGCCTCGACCGACGGCGCGACGATAGGCCCGCCGGCCGCGAGCGAGTAAGCCGTCGAGCCCGTGGGCGTCGAAACGATAAGCCCATCGGACTTGTAAGTGGAGATGAAGCGCCCGTCCACGAGGAGGTCGAAATCCAGGATGCGAGCGATGGCTCCCTTGTTGAGCACCACGTCGTTGAGGGCAAGAAACGAAGAAATGACTTCGTCGGCGCGCACCAACTCACCTTCGATCTGCACGCGGCGCTCCGTATGCACGTCGCCGGCCAGAACCATTTCAAGCGTGGTGTAAAGCTCTTCACGCGTAATCACCGTCAGGAAACCGAGGCCGCCCAGGTTGACTGCCAGGATCGGCACCGGCTTCCGGTTGAGCGCGCGCGCCGTGGCCAGCAGCGTTCCGTCGCCGCCCAGCACAATCAACAGATCCACGCGCCCCGGCATCTCGTTCCGCGAAAGCGAGCGCTCGCTGCGCTCGACGATTGAGCTGGTCTCCTTGTCGACAAACACTTCGACGTCGCGCTCCCGCAGCCATTCAATGAGGGGAGGGACGATTTCCCGGATTTCCGTCTTCTTGGGCTTGGAAATGATCCCGACGCGGTTGATGGGCATGGACGAAGCCTTGGCTGTAACGGCACTCTCTTAGCGCCGAACATCCTCGGCGGTCCGAGACCGCCGCTACAGTGAGTTTGCTCGATGCGCAGGTATTCTAGGCGCGTTTCCCCCAATTTGCATGCAGGAAAAACTCCCGGTTGCCGGCGGCGCCCGGCAGGCAGCTCTCGGCCGAAGCGACGTGCGTGAATCCGAGTTCGAGCAACTTGCGTGAAACCTTGGCGACGGCCTCTTGCTGTAGACGCGAGTCCCGTACCACGCCGCCCTTGCCGACCTCTGAGCGCCCCACTTCGAATTGCGGCTTGACGAGCACCAGCACATCCGCCTGTAGCTCGAGGAGCGGCGGCACAACCGGGAGGATGAGGGTGGCCGAGATAAAGGAGACATCCATCGTCACCAGCTCTACCTTCGTCCCGATCTTCTCCGGCTTGAGGTAGCGCGCGTTGGTCTTTTCAAGCACTGCGACGCGCGGGTCGCGGCGGAGCTTCCAGTCGAGCTGATTTGTTCCCACGTCCACGGCGATCACCCGCGCCGCGCCGTGCTGCAGCAGGCAGTCGGTAAAGCCCCCTGTCGAAGCGCCGATGTCGAGGCAAATCTTCGCGTCCGGATCGATGCGAAAATGCTCGAGTGCATCCTCCAGCTTCAGTCCTCCGCGGCTGACGTACTTGAGCGGCTCGCCGAGCAGCCGGACCGAAGCATCCGCGCTCACAAGGGTTCCGCACTTCTCGACCTTCCGGTTGCCGGCCAGCACGTGCCCGGCCAGAATCAGGGCCTGGGCTTTCTCGCGCGAATCAGCAAGGCCGCTTTCTACGAGCAGTCGGTCTACGCGGATTTTGGCCGGCGATCGTGCCACGCCCCCAAGATATCACCGTGCAGGCACCGAAGGTAGTGGGGGGCGCAGGCTGCTGCAGCGTCATTCCCTGGGAAGGGCAGATCGACACGCGCGAAGCAAATGTCCACCCGGAGGGCTCACGGCCTTAGTAGCGAGCGGAATTTCAACTCCGTGCGGACGGGGCATTCGTGGGCGTAGTTCTTGATTCTCTCCACGAGGCCGTCGGCGTCGAGGCCGTACTTGGCGTGCAGCAGGTTGGGCGCACCGTGCGGGATGATGCGGTCGGGCACGGCGATGCGCAGGACGCTGGTGGAAATCTTGCGGTCCTGAAGCAGGGCGGCGACGTTGGCGCCAAAGCCTCCGGCCTCCGTCCCTTCCTCCGCCGTTACCAGGAACTGCTTCTCCGCGCCGAGACAACAAATCAATTCTTCATCCAGGGGCTTGGCGAAGCGTGCGTTGATTACCGTGGCGTGGATGCCCAGTGCCTCAAGCTGCGTCGCGGCTTCAAGAGAAGGATAGACCATGCTACCGAGGGCCAGGATGGCGATGTCGCGGCCCTCGCGCAGGATCTCGGCCTTGCCGATTTCCAGACGCTGGAACTCCGGGTCCATCGGCACGCCCATGCCGTTCCCGCGCGGGTAGCGCAGCGCGGCGGGGCCGTCCACGGTGAGCGCCGTGTACAGCATGTGGCGCAATTCGTTTTCGTCCTTGGGTGCCATCACGACGATGCCCGGTAGCGCGGTCAGATAGACGAGGTCGTAGAGGCCGTGGTGCGTGGGGCCGTCGGCGCCCACGATCCCGGCGCGGTCGAGGGCGAAGGTGACGGGGGCGCGCATCAGGCAGGCGTCGTGAATCACCTGGTCATAGGCGCGCTGGAGGAAAGTCGAGTAAATCGCCGCCACCGGCCGCAGGCCCTCGCAGGCCAGGCCCACGGCGAACGTCACGGCATGCTGTTCGGCGATGCCCACGTCAAAGAAGCGGTCGGGGAAACGCTTGGCGAACTCGTCCAGCCCTGTGCCCTCGCTCATGGCCGCGGTGATGGCGATGACGCGGGAATCCTTCTCCGCCAGTTCACACATGGCCTTGCCGAAGACCGCCGTGTAGCTGGGGGCGTTGGCGGGCGCCTTGTGGAACGCGCCGGTCGAGATGTCGAATTGCGTCACGCCGTGGTACTTCACGGGCAATTCTTCGGCGTGCGGGTAGCCCTTGCCTTTTTGCGTGACGACGTGGACGACGGTGGGCTTGGGATTGTCCTTGACCCGCGCGAGCACGTCGAGGAGTTCATCCATGCTGTGGCCGTTGATGGGGCCGACGTAATCAAATCCCAGCTCTTCGAAGACCAGGCCGGGGATGAGGATAGTCTTGGCCGACTCCACGATGTCCTTGGAGAGTCTGAGCAGTCGAGGGCCGAGACGGGGGACGGCGAGCATCAGCTTTTCGACCTCTTCCTTCAGTCGGTGATAGGCCTGGCCGTGCACGATGCGGTTAAGGTAGCCGGCGAGCGCTCCAACGTTCGGTGAAATCGACATCTCGTTGTCGTTGAGAATGACCAGTACCTTCTTCTGGAGCGTGCCGAGGTTGTTGATGCCCTCCAGCTCCAGGCCCACCGTGAGGCCCGCGTCTCCGACCACCGCGACGACGTGGAAGTCCTCGCCGCGCAGGTCACGGGCCACGGCCATGCCGAGTGCTCCCGAGATCGCCGTGCCGGCGTGCGCCACATTGAACGTGTCGTAGGGGCTCTCATCACGCACGGGAAAGCCGGATAGGCCTCCGTACTGGCGGATGGTCGGGAAGCGGTCGCGACGGCCGGTGAGAATCTTGTGGACGTAAGCCTGGTGGCCGACGTCCCAGACGATCTTGTCGCGCGGCGCGTCAAACGTGTAATGGAGCGCGACGGTCAGCTCCGTAGCGCCTAGGCTCGAGGCGAGGTGCCCACCGACCTTGGACACGACCGTGACGAGGTAATCGCGCAGCTCTTCGGCGACCTTGGGAAGCTCCTCGCGCGGAACCTTCTTCAAATCCGCCGGAGAATCGATGCGCGGCAGGTACTGGTATTCCATCAATGGGTCCTCTCGATCAGGAAATGGGCAATCTCCTGGAGCCGCCGGGCCCGGTCGCCGTAGGGCTCCAGGGCCTCGCAGGCCTCGTCCACAAGTTGTGACGCGATACGTCGCGACTGCTCGATGCCGTGGATAGCCGGGTAAGTGGCCTTGTGCTGCCGGTCGTCCTTGCCTACGGACTTGCCGAGTTCTTCGCGCGTGCTGGTCACGTCCAGCAAGTCGTCGGCGATCTGAAACGCCAGCCCGATCTTTTCGCCGTAGGTGCTGAGGCGGCGGAGGTCTTCGGGTCCTGCGCCAGCGTCGAGCCCGCCACAGCGCACCGCGGCACGGATGAGCGAGCCGGTCTTCGCCGAGTGGATGTAATCGAGCGTCTCGGCGCCGGTCGTGTGGCCCGCGGTTTCCAGATCCACTACCTGTCCACCTACCATCCCCGCCCGCGTCCCGATGGCGTGGGAGAGCTCATGCATCACCTGCAACCGACGTTCCTCACTTCCTGCACCGGGCTCGGACATGATCTCGAACGCCAAGGTCAGTAGCGCATCGCCCGCCAGGATCGCTGTAGCCTGGCCGAAAACCCGGTGGCAGGTGGGCTTGCCGCGCCGCAGGTCATCGTTGTCGAGCGCCGGCAGGTCATCGTGAATCAGCGAATAAGTGTGGATCAATTCCAGCGCGCAGCCCAGGCGCCGAAGGCTTGGTTCGTCGCCCTCGAAAAGCCGCCCGGATTCCCGGCACAGGATCGGCCGCAGCCGCTTGCCGCCGGCGAAAACGGAATGGCGCATCGCCTGGTGAATGGACGGCGGATATTCGCCCGGGCCCGGAAGGATTCTTTCCAGTTCCTCATCCACGTGGAGGCGCTGCTCTTCGAGGTACCGCCGAATGGTGGTTGACGACGTCGGGCTCAAGCCTACTCCGTCTCCTCCGGCGTGAAAGGTTCCGCCACGACCTTGCCCCCCGCCTTCTTCATCAGGACTTCGACGCGGCCTTCGGCCTCCTCGAGTTGCTTGTGGCACACTTCCGAGAGCTTCATCCCTTCCTCATAAAGCTGCAGAGCCTTCTCGAGCGGGAGCTCCGCATCTTCCAATTGGCGGACAATGGCGTCCAATCGCTCCAAATTCTTCTCGAAGCTCTCGGCCTTCCCGGACTTTGGTGGCTGGGTCATGTTCAGACGAAGGTTAAGGTGTAAAGGCTAAAGAGTAAAGGGCGGACTGAAGTCTTTTGACCTTTACCCTTTAGCCTTTTGGTTTAGAACCTGCGCCACTTCCACGGCCAGGGCGTATCGGCCAAACGGCGCCGCGATCTGCACGCCCTGCACGAGGCCGCGCAATCCGACGAGTGTCTCCTGGGCGATCTTGAGGCCTTCGGCGCGTGCCCGCTCGCCGGTGTCGGCCTTGCGCATCCGCTCCATCACCGCCGACGGGACCGAGACGCCAGGAACCTCGTTATTCATGAACTCCGCGTTGCGAAAACTCGTGAGCGGCCAGAGGCTACCGATCACGGGAAGCCGAGCCAGGCCGGCGGACGCCAGGTGCTTCAGAAACTGCCTGAGTTGGTCCACGTCGAAAATCGGCTGCGTGACGGCGACGTTCGCGCCGGCTTCAATCTTGTACTCAAAACGTCGAAGCTCTTCGTCGACGTCCACCGCATAGGGGTTGAGTCCTACGCCGATGAGGAAACCCGTTTGCGTGCCGAGCGGATTCGCCCCCACGTCCAGGCCCCGGTTGAGGTTATTCAGGATGTTCACGAGCCCGATCGCGTCCACTTCAAAAACCGCCGATTCGAGAACCGTCGAGTACTGGGCTGTGTCCCGCGTCAGCGCCAGAATGTTGCGGAGACCCAGCGCATAGGCTCCCAGGAAGTCGGATTGAATCGCCAGCACGTTCCTGTCACGCGAGCTGTAGTGGAGCAGGACCTCGATCCCCACGCGCTGCTGGAGAATCGCGGCCAGCGTGAGAGCGCTCATGCGCGCCGTGGCGCCCGTGCCGTCGGGAATGTTGACGGCGTCCACACCCTCGGCGAGCAAATACTGTGCACCTTCGATTTCCTTAGTGGGGTCCGAGCCTTTGGGCGGAACGACCTCCACCAGCAGGGGAAACTCGGCGCGCGCGAGTTTCTCTCCCAGGCGAGAACGTTGCTCCACGGGAGGCGGCTCCAGCGCCTGGACCTGACGAGCGGCCACTTCCACCGTCGTCCGCGTCGGCTGGGGCGTGAGTGAGCGCACCGCGGCCTTGATGGCCCGGATATGATCCGGGGTTGTGCCGCAGCAGCCGCCGACCAAGCGTGCGCCGGCCTGAATGAATCGCCGCGCGTAGCTGGCCATGTACTCCGGCGAGCAGAGATAGATGTTACGGCCTTCGATCGTGCGCGGCAGCCCGGCGTTGGGCTGCGCGGAGAGCTTCTTCTGGGTCACCGCGGCCATGCGCTCGAGGGCTTCGAGCACGGCGGCCGGGCCCACACTGCAATTCACTCCGATGAGGTCAGCGCCCCAGGCGTCGAGCTGGCGGGTGAATTCCTCCGGAAGCGCGCCGGTGGGCGTCGAGCCGTCATCCTGAATGGTCATCTGCACGACCACCGGAAGGGCGCTGACGTCGCGCGCGGCGAGCAGCGCCTGGTGAGCTTCATTCAAATCCACCATGGTCTCGATGACGATCAAGTCCACGCCGGCTTCAGCGAGCGCCTGGAGCTGCTCGCGAAAAGCCTGGCGGGCCTCTTCGAGCGAAGTGGAGCCCAGCGGCTCGAGGCGAACGCCCAGCGGGCCGACGGAGCCTGCGACGTAGAAATCGTCACCCGCCACCTCGCGCGCCAAGCGTGCGCCGGCGAGATTGATCTCCCGAACCTTGTCGCCCAGATTGAACTTTTCGAGGCGGAGGCGGGTTGCGCCGAAGGTGTTTGTCTCGATCACCTCCGCCCCGGCTTTGACGTAGCCGAGGTGGACTTCTTTGACGAGTTGGGGCGTAGAAAGGTTCAGCTCGTCGAAGCAACGGCTGAAGGAGATACCCTTGGAATAGAGCATCGTGCCCATCGCCCCGTCACAGACGATGATCCGTTTTTCCAGCTTTTGCAGGAATGGTTCGCGCATGCCCGGGACTCTAGTAGTCTATCACGCTCCCAGCCGCAGACGGAACCGTTCCCGGTGGTTTTGAAAGAGCTCGCTCCGCGAGGGGCGCGGGAAGGCCCGCTTACGCCGGGCGAGCGAGCTACTTGCCGTCCACCAGCCAGCCCTTTTGGATTTTCGACTGCCGGGCGTCCGGCCGCGGCAGGGGCTCAAGGGAGTACTGGTTGGCGTAAGGCGGATCGAGCACGACGGAGATTCTCTCCAGTTTCCCGTGGCGCTCCACGGTAAGGGGGATCTCCGTCCCGGGCGGGTAAATCTTCAGACGGTCTTCTAGTTCGGCGACGGCAAGTGAGAGATCGTCCACCGCGATGAGGATATCGTCGCGGCTCAAGCCTCCTTTGTCGGCCGCCCGACCGGGGCGCACGGCGGCGATCTTCAGGCCATGGGGCACTCGTTCGGTGAGCACGCCCAGACTGGGCGGGGAATCCGGCGCGGTCTTCACTCGAAGCTCGAATCCTGCCTGCGCCAGCGTGGACTGGTAAGGCAGAGGATTGGTTCCGCTCACATACTGAGCAAAGAAGTCCGTGAAGTCGCTTCCCGCCACTTCACTGACGGTTTCCAGGATGTCCTTCTCATGGTAGCCGCGGCCCGGCGCGTAATAGCTCTCGGCGGGTGCTCCGTAAAACTTCCCATACATTGCCGTCATCACGTCGTCGAGCGATTTCCGCCCCTCGGTGCGCGCGCGGATCTCGAGGTCAAGGAGCAATCCGAGCACCGCGCCCTTGTTGTAGTAGGAGATCGTCGTGTTGGCAAAATTCGTTTCCTGGACTTGCGGTGAACGGTCGTAGAACCAGGCGTGGAAGCCGGAACTCTCCGCCGACATCAGTGCGCGGCCGGGCTCGTTCTCGAGATTGCGGATTTCGTCGGCCAGGCGCTGGAGGAATTTCTCGCGCGTCCAGATCCCAGCGCGATAGAGGTGAAGATAGCCGTAGTAGGTCGTCACGCCCTCGGCGAACCAGAGCGAGCGCGTGTACTGCTCGCGGGTGTAGTCGAAGGGTCCCAAGCCCGCGGGGCGCAGGCGCTTCACGTTCCAGAGGTGGAAGAACTCGTGCGCGGCAGTCTCCAGCGCCTCCGCGAGGCCGCTGCCCGAAAGTTCGCCGCGCGCGATGACTTCCGTGGAATTGAAATGCTCCATTCCGTCCCCGAGCGGGATCGCGGGGGCGAAATGAAAAAGGAAGGTGTAATGCTGCAGGTCCGGATCGGGCATCATGGCCAGTTCCGAGCGCACGATCTTCTTCAGGCCGTCCACGAGCTGCGTGGTGTTGCCGTCATTGTCGGCGTAACTGTGCACGGCGATGCGGATGGTCTTGCCGCGCTCGGTGAACTGCTCCACGGAGCATTCCGCCGAGATCTCCATAGGCGTGTCAACCAGGCGATCGTAATTCGGGATCTGGAAGCTGCGCTGCTCGGTGGAGAGCGAGAAGCCGCTCACGAGTTTCCAGCCGGAGGGCGCCGTCACAGTCAGGGCGAGAGGGTCGAGCTGGTGGTTTGCGATATACATGAACAGTGACGGTCCGTTCAAGTTGGCATGGGAACTGTCGAACTGGGAGAACGAGCCCGTGAGGTCGTTGACGAAAACGCGATAGCGGCCCTTCACCGTGCCGCCCGCGTTGCGCGCCTCGACGCGCCAGGTCTGCTTGTCGAGCTTCGACCACGCGAGCTTGCGATCCTGCCCGTCCATGGCCTCAAATTCCTGGACATTCTTGGCGAAATCGTAGATGGCGTAGCGCCCGGGCGCCCACGCCGGCATGGCGAAATCCAGCGTCGGCTCGGTGACGCCGGAAGCGGCGATCTCGACTTCCACCAAATGCGTGGTGGGTCGGAGGAGGCGCAGTTGATAGTGAAGTTCGAGCGGTGCCGGAGGATTTTCTTGAGCAGGGAGCGCCTGCGCAACTAGGAGAAACAGCAAGCCAAGCAGGGGGCGAACGGCCCGGCTGCGCAAAGACGAGCTCCGATGCGAATCAGAGGGTTGGAGAATCATCGCCCAGCATCTCTTCTCGAACGAGTTTGACGGGTGGGTACCCGAACCCCAGAAAGCGTTCGTGGAATTCCTGTAGGCTGAAGCGCTCCCCAAGCTTCCGCTTGTAGTCTTTGCGAAGTTTCAGGATTTCCAACTTTCCGAGCGTGTAGACCAGATAGGTCGGGTCGGTCGTGCCTCGCATCGCCTCCCGTTCGGCATTGACGTGCTCGAAATATCCTTCTTTCTCAAAGAAGGCTGTACCTTCTTCGAGCGACATGCCGCGCGTGTGCATGCCAATGCCGACGATGTAACGGCACAGCCGCAGCAGCGCGGCCTGAAGTTGAAAGAGGCGGAGCTTCGGGTCGCCGTCGCCGTAACCCTCTTCGAGCATCATCTGTTCGGCGTAATGTGCCCAGCCTTCGGCGTTCGACGAGCAGCCGACCAATTTCCGCACCTTCGTTGGAGCACGCCTCACCCACAGAAACTGCGTGTAGTGTCCGGGAAAGACTTCATGGATGGAAGTTCCCGGAAGCGCATAACGGTTGAAGAACCGCAAATGCTGTTCCTTCTGCTCGTCGGTCCAGTCGGGGTTGGGCAGCGTCACGTTGTAGAAGGCCTGTGTTGACCCCTGCTCGAACGCGCCGGGTGTGTCCATGCTGGCGAAGGTCAGGGCGCGCATGAAGGGCGGCGTCTCGACCACGCGAGGGTTTTCGCGAGAGGGGATGCCGACGATGCGGTGGGTTTCCACGTACTGCCGCAGTCCGTCGAGCACTGCTTGCGTATCGCTGAGCAGGTGCCCTGCATCCGGGTGGTCGCGGGAGAGTTGCTGGAGGACTTCGATGGGGGATTTCGCCGGGTCGATCTGCGCAGCAGTTGACCGAAACTCCGCTTGGGTCTTGCGGAGCTCGCGTTCGCCGATTTCAAGGAGCTGGTCGAGTGGGGTGTCTACCATTTCGTTATCGTGGAGCATCTGGCGATAGGCTTCGGCTCCGATGGCGAAGGAGCCGTGCGAGCGCGGGGCCAGGCTGGTTTTCAGGTAGTCCTGAAACTTCTTGTATTCGGCGATCGCGCGCTGGTTCAACTTGCGGAATTCCGTCTTCAGGGCTGCGTCTTGGGCGCCCGCGACGGCTCGCGGCAAATCGTTTTCGAGGAATTGAATTTCTGACGCCACCTGGAGCAGCGCAACCTTCGTGTAAATTGCCGGAGGATTCACCAGGTTCGTGTGGGCGCTCGCCAGGACTTGGGGCACGTTCCGCTCGCGGGCGAGGAGCGACTTTAGGCGCGTGTCGGCAGGGGCGAAGTCGCGCTGGACCAGCACGAAGAGCGCCTGGCTAATGGCATCATTGTAGAAGTTCGGATCGTACTCCCACCGCCGAAGCTCTTCGAGCTCGAGCAGGTGGCCGCGGATGGAGCCCTCCAGCAACCGAGCGTCAAACCGGTTCTCCTTCGATAAGGCTTCCTGCGAGATCCGCGTGAGCTCCAGGAGAGAGGCCCTGCTTCGGACGACTTCCGCTTCGATTTCGCGCCGGGAGTAAGCGGGCAGTTCCGCATCGTATTCATGAAACCCTTCCGATGTGGCGGCCATGGGCCTGAAATGGAAATGGCCGTCGAAATAGCGATCCACCAGCTTCTTGAACTCTTGATCGGGCGAGGGCGAATCCTCCGCACGGCGGTGGGCGTCGGCGGACGAAGACAACGCTGACGTGCCGAGAATGATAGCCACAACGCTGGTGGCCAATATTCCGAGCCAAAGTTGTTTGCGTTTCATGTTCTCCGTTTCCCCGCCAGCCTCACCCGAGATCCCCAGGCGCGTCCCCGGTCGCACTTCCGCGTGCGGGATCAACCTCCCGGCTCAAGGATGAGACGATGCACGGATCCTTTTTCGATGGCCGGATCGCTGAAAAGCATCGGAAAGCTGTGACCGTGATTCCAAGCATCGAACTGGTCTCGATAGTATGGGCTGAAGAGCTGGCCGGACTCCCCGAGTGTAACGTTCTGGACCGAGTGGTCGAGATTATCAAAATCGACGACCATACGCATGGATACGCCGACGGAGGGCGTTGTTTGCTTCACTGTCGTTTGCGTTCCCGCTTGCGGAAAGGGTCCGACATCAAGCAGACGTCCGAGGAGCGGCAGGGAACCCAGGGGGTGATGAAAGATCACCGCATTCGTATCTCCCCACCGCCATGCGGAGTGGTCGGCGCTGCCGACGAGTCGAGGAATCTGCTGCACGCCCTCCTCGAGGCTTTTCAGCAGGGTCACGTTGAAGTCCGTGTCGCCGGGCGGAAGCCAACGGGTCCAACGATTCTCGATCACGTTCTGGATGAACACCGGACTCATTGACCATGAGTAGCCGGAAAGATCTTCCCCGAGCTTCGGCCTCAAAGTTCGAGCGTGGAGAGCGCGGTCAGTCACGCGGCAGATCAGTGGTCCCGGGGAGTCGGCTCGCGCTTCACCATCCCAGCTCTTGAGCACGCCCAAGGCGAATTGAGCGTCGGACCCTTCCGGCGGATGTTGCGCCGCCGCGGTCAGCAATTGTTTCGCCAGCCACTCGAAGTAAATGGCGTGGATGTCGGACTGCATCCTCAGCATGTCATCCACCGCGAATTTGCCGCCCGCTTCGAGCAGTTGGTGGAGGCGCGCCGTCCGATAGGGCGCCTCCCACGCGTGCGTCAGGAGATACGGATATCCGTCCGGCACGACGCGGCCGTTCGCGGTAGCAATCATGCCGCCCGTGGGGTTGAAAGCGTGCGGCAAGTCCTCGAACGGGATGTAGCCCGTCCAGTCGTAGTCGTCGATGGAGCCGTCCACGGGCACCGTCCCGTCGCCCTGGCGGCGGATCGGTACCCAAGCCGCCGCGTAGTAGCCGATGTTGCCCGCCACGTCGGTATACACGAAATTCTGCATCGGCCCCACGAAATCGCGCAAAGCGGTGAGGAACTCCTGCCAGTTCTGCGCGCGGTCGATTTTCCAGAATGGGAAACGCATCGCGTGCGGCTCGAGCGCCGTCCATTTCAACGCCAGGTGGCGGTCGCCTTCCTGTGAGACGACTGGCCCGTGCCGCGTGACTCGAACCTTCAGGTGGTAGTCCTCATGGCTTCGAAGCTTGATGACCTCCTCGCGCACTTGCGCGTCAATCCACTGGCCGTTGTGGAGGTACTGGGTGGGCGCGCGGGGATTGAAGGTCTCGATGTAGAGATCCTGGACGTCCGGGCCGGTGTTGGTGACGCCCCAGGCGATTCGCTCGTTGTGGCCGAGAATGACGGCGGGAAGTCCCGGCAAGCTCACACCCGAAACGTCCACGCCGGGCGCCTTTAAATGAATCATGTACCAAATGCTGGGAACACCGTGGCCCAGGTGAGGATCGTTAGCGAGGAGTGGCTTGCCGCTCGCTGTATGGCTGCCGCTTACCACCCAGTCGTTACTTCCCAGGCCGGAGCGCGGCGTCTCGGGGAAAGTGACGGCGAGCCAAGCCCCCAGAACCGGGTTGAGATCCGCCCGAGGTGAAGGCGAACCCGGTGCGCCGGGCCTTCCCCCAGGCCCGAGGGGCAACTCCGCCACCGGCCGGTCCAGCGGCGAGTGGTCAGGGAAAAGATCAGCATAAAGGTCTGGCGAAACCTTGCCGCGGATGCGCTCGCGCATTAGGTCTTCGCGCCAAGAAGTATTGAGCATCTTCGCCATGTTCGCAGCCACGGTGAAAGAATCAACCTCCCGCCAGGGTCGCGGCCGGTAGCGCAGGATGACAAACTCGATGGGAAGGCGGTCCTGGTGAGTGAAGATGAACGCGTTCACACCGCGCGCGTATGCTGCGAACATCCGCTGCGAATCGGGATCGAGCTCCGACACCGCCCGTTCGCACACCTGCGGCAGGCCCAGGGTGCGGTTTTCAATATCGAGTTGGAGCGCCCGCTCGCCGAAAATCTCGGCGAGTTCTCCCTCTGCCACCCGGCGGCTCAGATCCATTTGCCACAGTCGGTCCTGCGCGGTCACATAACCTTGCGCGAAGAGCAGGTCGTCGAAGGAGTGTGCACGAAGGTGCGGGACACCGCGCGCGTCGCGCAACACCTCGACGCGGCCAGCGAGCCCGGACAACCGGACGGTCCCTTCAAGTTGCGGCAGGCAGGCGTGGACGCGCCAATAGGCCCATACTGCGGTGGCGACCACCAGCGCAAGCGTTGCCGTGAGAACGGCCAGCAGCGTCTTGCGGAGGGTGCGACTGGTCTGGGAAGGCCTTTGAGGGTGGGACGAAGAAGCCTGTTGCATCAGCGGGGAGAGCCGTCATCTCCGAAGCAGAACTGCGCGTGCGTTCAAAGAGAGGGATACTACTCGAAACTCCCCAAGCCTGCAACGCGCGCCGCCGATAAAGGAAGGGGGCTTGTTTGGGGTTTCCTGAACGGTATAATCTCCCTCGCTTGCGGGCGCGGTATGCCTTCCAATCTTAAATCGCCGCGGTTCTCACGGCTTGCTTTTCTGGCCGGCGGAGTCGCGGTACTCCTTCTGGTCGGATTCCTGCTTTGGGCGGGATTCACGGCGCCCTTGAACTCGCGCCTTCCGGTCCCGACGCCCGACGGGAAGTATTTCGCCTACTTCAATCCCGCCGCACCCGGTGACCCCGAGTCTGGGGGCGGCTACGACTTGATTGTTTCCACCCCGGAAGGCCGTCAATTAGGGCGGTTTCGCACGGAGGTGGGGGCAATCCACTGGTCGAATGCCAACCACCTTGCCGTCGTGGATCAACGCCGCGCGCAGGCTACCTTGGTGGCGAACGCCGACGAGAGGCTGCTGGTTTTGACACGTCTCGACCTCAGCCCCGGGACGGAGCCTCGCTGGTCGCGGGATGGGAGCAAGCTTGCCTTCGTCCGGCCCGGGCCGTCGGGAGACCAACTGGCCATCTTCGACATCCAGCAGCCGCAAGCGTTTCCCGTCCCGCTTCCGGCCGAGTTCCATTTGCACCAGCCGGTGCTGCTCTCCTGGTCTCCAGGAAGCGAGGACCTTTTCCTCCTGAACGCGGAAGGGCAGGAAGTCGCGCTGGAAAGGATCGCGACGCTTGCCGGCAGAGTTCAGGCGCTGGCGCGAGGTCTGCCGGCTGGCGGCCGCAGATTGCCGCAGTTATCTCCGGACGGCACGAAGGTTTTTCTTCCCCCTCCGCAGAATTCCGTCATCGACGCCCAGTCGGGTGAGGTTCTCTGGATGCTTCCAGCGCAAAGTGACGCTCTCTGGCAGGCATGGTCCGGCGACGGCCGCCGTCTGTTTTACTATCGGGCCGAAGAGCCCACGGAGGTCCGCGCGCACGATTTCGAGAGTCCTTCCGATCAAGTCGTTGTGTCCGGTGTCCAGCCGAATGGCTTCTTCACTGCGGACGGCCGGACGTATTTCTTTCGCACCGCGCAATTCCCCTCCGCCGAGGCCCGCTGGCCGAGGTGGCGTCGGTGGGGGGAAGGATCCTGGGGATGGCACGAGGTGAACCGGCTGACAAATTCACCTCAGCCCCTGGGTCGCGTGGAGCTCTGGCCGTGGGAGCAGACCCTCGACGGCTTGATCCTGGCGCGGGAGGACGACTACACGCGGATCCATTACGGGCTTTACGACCCCGACGCGCGTGCCCTCGACCGCTACACCTTCCCCACCGACCAGGAAGACGTGCGTGGCGCGATGCGGGCCCACCGCCTCATCCTGACCACCCTGGGCCTGTATGCCCTGCTGGCGCTGGTGGTTTTCTGGCGGCGCGGTGCCAGCGCGCCAGCGCGCTCTCTCTCTATTCTGTTGCTTCTGCTTATGGCGCTCGCGAGCGGGCAATCCTCGCTCACTGCCACTTCGGCCTTCGGGCCGCCGCTGCCATATCGCCTTTCACCGGAAGAGATCCAGGGGCTGGGCTGGTGGATGGCCAGTCCCTTGCCACAGCTTGTGCTCAGCAGGCTCAGCTTCGCCGTCACGTTCTTGTGGGCGCTCCTGCCGGTGGCATTCCTCCACCTCGGGGTGGTGTTCCCGCAAGGCAATCGTCTCTTTGGCTCACGCAAGGTGCTCCAGTCCGCACTCTATGGCGTGACCTTCCTGCCTCTGCTGGGCATGTGGATTGCGCGGCAGGCGCCCGGCCTCGCGAAGAATCCTGTGCGCGACCTGCTGATCGTCGCCGGTCTGGCGGTGCTGGCGACCTGGGTTTTGAGCTTGCGGGCGAATTTCCGCCGGCCTCCGGAGCGGCGCAGCCGGGATCAAATCCGCTGGATGTTCCTAGCGCTCGGACTGGCGGCGGCCGGCGGAGTGCTCACCCTGCTCGCCACGGGACTCGATGGCGTTCTGACCGGCGAAGGCACCAGGCGATTCCTCTCGGTTTTCCGCGCCGCGACCCTGGCACTGACGGGCTGGGTCGCGCCGCTGGCCGCCGCCTATGCGGTGACGGCGACAAAACCTTACAGCCTCCATGTGCTCTTCCGCCGCAGCTTGCGGCAAACCCTGATGGGACTTCCTGCCCTCATCCTCTTCATAGTGGTCTGGGCCATTGCCGGCTGGGTCATAGCCGGAAGTCTGCTGGCGCGCTCGGCACCCGCCGTGATTTTTGCCGTCCTGTTGACCGTGCTGGCCACGATGCCTTTCCGGGGACGTCTGCGACTTCTCGTGGACCGGACATTTGACCGCACCGCCTTTGAATTCCGCGAGCGCCTGATGGATTTTGCCCGAGGCCTGCCGCATGTCCTCGACCGCGAGACGCTGGTTGCGCAATTAGAAAATACCTTACCCAAGGCGACGGGGACGAACTGGCTCTGCCTTTTCGTGCTCGATCGTGGAGCGAAGAAGCTGCGACTCTTGCGCGGGAAGAGTCGGCTGCCCGGAGCCGCCGCGGCCGTGGAGTTCACTCCCCATGAGGACTTTTGTGAGTACCTCCTGGGCAAAGCTCAGCCTTTTGAAGTGGAAGTGTCGCCGTACCGCTCGGAACTGATCCCGGTGTTCCGCAGCGCGGCGGATCGTCTGGGGAAACTGCAGGCGGCGGTGGTTCTGGGTTTGAAGCGCCGCCACGAGCTCCTCGGGGTGCTGGCGTTGGGCGCCAAGAACTCCGGGGAGTTCTACGACGCCGAGGATCTGGAATTGCTCTCGACGGTGGCGCGGGAAACGGCCGTCGCGCTCGAGAACATCGACCTCTTCGAGGAAGTGGCGCGGGATCGGGAGCTGCGCCGGGAACTCGAAGACGCTTCCGAGGTCCAGGCGCAGCTCTTCCCGAGTGCCGTGCCGCGCCTCCCCGGCGCGCAAGTCGTGGGCCACTGCTTCCCATCGCGAGCCGCGGCCGGCGACTACTACGACTTCCTGGACCTTCCCGGGCACAAGATCGGACTCGCCATTAGTGACGTCTCGGGCAAGGGAATGTCGGCTTCCCTGCTGATGGCGAGCGTCCAGGGGATTCTGCGCAGCCAGGCCGCGACGGCGGAGAGCCTCGCGGACTTGGCAGGCAAGATCAACCGCCAGCTCCACGCTTCCTCGCGCGGCGCCAAGTACTGCACGATGTTTTACGGCGTCTATGACGATGCGCGGCGCGAACTCGAGTACGTCAACGCGGGACACAATCCGCCCCTGGTCGTCAGGGGGGATGACGTGCAGTTCCTGCAACCCACCGGCTTGCCGCTCGGACTGTTTCCGGAAATCAGCCACGCTTCCATGCGGGTGACTCTCGCGCCCGGCGCGCTGCTGGTGCTCTATTCCGACGGTATCACGGAGACCCGCAATGCGCGGGGGGACTATTACGGGATTGACCGTCTGGTCAGCGCCGTCATGCGCGCCCGGGACGGCGACGTGGAACGCATCACGGCCCGCATTCTGGCCGACGTGCGCGATTTCGAGGCGGGAGCTCCGCTCGAAGACGACCAGACGCTGGTGCTGCTCCAAGTCAATCCCGACTGACCACGAGGTGGCAGGGATGATCGTGGCGGTGCGTCACCCGGAGTAATTAGGATTCTTTGCGGCCATGAATCAGGAGCAAGTGGTCCGCCTTCTCACGGACCTGGTTAGTATCGAATCCATTAACCCCGCGCTTGTGCCGGGTGGCAGCGGCGAGGCAGCCGTCGCCCGGCACGTCGAGAAATTCCTCAAATCCGCCGGGCTCGAGGCGCGCCTGCAGGAGGTGAGCCCCGGCCGCTTCAACGTCCTCGGCATTTTGCGCGGAAGCGGCGCGGGCAAAAGCCTGATGTTGAACGGCCACCTCGACACCGTCGGTGTAGCCGGAATGCAGGATCCTTTCTCGGCGCGGGTAGAAAACGGCCGGCTGTACGGCCGCGGCGCACAGGATATGAAAGGCGGGCTGGCCGCGGCCCTGGCCGCGGTCGCGGCGCTCGCTCGCGGGCCGAAGCTTAAAGGCGATGTCGTGCTCTCCGCCGTGGCGGACGAGGAGCACCAGAGCCTGGGCACGCGCGCCCTGCTCCAGGAGGTGCGGACCGACGCCGCCCTCGTGATGGAACCCACCAGCCTGGAAGTCGCCACCGCTCATAAAGGGTTCGTCTGGGCGGAGATCGAAACCTTCGGCCGAGCCGCGCACGGAAGCCGTCCCCAGGAGGGACTGGATGCAATCGCATTCATGGGCCGCGTGCTGGGAGAAATCGAGCGGCTGCAGGAGAGATTGACCTCCGGCCCGCAACATCCGCAGTTGGGATGCGGCTCGATTCATGCTTCACTGATTGCCGGCGGGCAGGAGCTTTCGAGCTACCCTGCGCACTGCCGCCTGAGCGTGGAGCGGCGCTTGGTGCCGGGAGAGAACGCCTCCACGCTCGAGGCGGAATTGAATGACATCGTGGCCCGACTCGGCGCGCAGGACCCCCGCTTCCACGCCCGTGTCACGTTGGGCTATTCGGCCAGTCCCCTGGAAACTCCGCGCGAGAACCCCATCGTCCTGGGGCTCGCCATGTGTGTGGCGCGCGTCACGGGGCACGAGGCGGTTTTCGGCACGCAAAGCTTCTGGACTGATGCAGCACTTCTCAGTGAGGCCGGAATCCCGAGCGTCTTGTTCGGTCCCGGCGGGGAAGGGCTGCACTCTGCGGTCGAATACGTCCGCGTCGATGATGTTGTGCTCTGTGCCCGTGTCCTAGTGGAATGCGCCCGAGATTTCTGTTCGTCCTGACCACCGCCCCTTGTCGTCCACTCGGTATTCGATGCTAACCGGCGTTCTAGGAGAAGTGAACAGGACAGTAAGCACGCGCCCGAATCAAAGAATTGCGTATTGCTCCCGGCCCCGAGAAGTCCTATATTACGTCGGCATAGGTTCGCGACGAATTCCCGTTGGTAGGCAGAAACACCCATGAGCGACCCCGAATCGCGTCCTTCTGGCCGAGTGCCCACCGATGTGCCCACGGTCCTTACCGGGACGTGGCCCGACCGCCTGCGGAACGCCTTTGCCCGTCACTTGGAGCCTTTTTTCGTAATCTTGATCGGGTTCCTGGTGATGGCGGTGTTCTATCTCTTTCCGCACAACCGCACCGCCTTCCTGAACTTTTTCTACCTGCCGGTGCTGGCGGCGGCGTACTTTCTGGGGAAGCGGAAGGCCATGCTGGGTGCCACGCTCTGCATCCTGACTATGGTGCTGATCGCCTATTACTACCCCGACTCGTTCACGGTCGAAGGCGATCGCGTTTCAGCCCTGATGCTGATCTCCTTCTGGGGTGGCTTCCTCATCCTCTCGAGCGCCGCGGTGGGTTCTCTGCAGGAGAAGCTGGTCAAGGGCTTCGAAGAGACGCGGCAGCTCCTCGAGGAGCTCAAACGCAGCCGGGTGATGGAAGAGATGAAGGAGAAAGTCGAGAAGGCGCTCTACGCCACCATGGACCCGGTGGTGGCCAAGCTGGCCACGGAAGGCAAGCTGCGTTTCGAGAAGCGCGAAATCAGCATCATGTTCACCGACCTGACGAACTTCACGACCTATTCGGACCGCAACCGGCCGGACGTGGTTCTGGACGAACTGAACGCTTTCATCGGTCAGATCGAGCCCGTCATCGATCTCTTCCGGGGGCACATCGACAAGTACATGGGCGACGGCGTGATGGTGGAGTTCGGCGCGCCGGTGGATTTCGACCGCCACGCGCTGCTCGCCGTGCTGGCGGGCTGGAAGATGCAGGAGAAGGTCAAGAAGCTGAGCCTGCCGTGGCGGCTGCGCATCGGAATTGCCACCGGCAGCACCATCGTGGGCATGCTGGGAGTGCGCCGGCAGGCTTACAGCGCGCTGGGAGACCGCGTCAACGTCGCCAAGCGGCTGGAGGAAATCTGCCAGCCGGACAAGGTCTACATTGACGAACCCACCTACCGGGCTGTCGAGCCGTTCGTCATCGTCACTAAACTGCGCAATATGGGCCTGGGACGCGAGAGCGACACCGAGCTCGTCGAGCGGCTGAGCGTCCTCGAAGAACAGTTGGCCCGCGAGGGAGAGAGTCCTAAGGTCCTTTACGAACTGGGGAAAGTCAGTTTTCAACTGCACGACGCCTCCACGGCGATCCGTCAGTTCGAGCGCGCGCTGACGCTCCAACCCGACGCCACCGAAATCAAGGTGGCTTACGCCGACGCGATTATCAAGCGCGACGAATACGAAAAGATCCAGCTCAAGGGCAAGCTGCGGCGCGTCACGGTTTACGAGGTCACCGGGCTTCGTGACCGATGGAGAGACGCGGCCGTCATCCCGCCCCGCTTATCGGAGAAATATCTTCCCGCCCAGAAGGAGATTGAGGTGCCCGAAGAGTTGGTGCTTGCCGTCGAAGCGCTGGATGGATCGGTCGGGCACGGCCGCTGTGTGGCGCTGCTCTCCTACGCCCTTGCTGACCATCTGCATCTGAGCGAAGACGCGAAAAAAACCATCCTGCAAGCCGGGCACGTCCAGGATCTGGGCAAGGAGGCCGTCCCGCACCACATTTTGAACCGCGCCGGCAGCCTGACGGAACAGGAGGCCAAGCTCCTGGAGAAGTACGTCCAGGAGAGTGTCGCCACTCTGAAGCGGCTCGGGTACGTGGATCCCCGCCTGCTCGAAGTCGTCCTCCACCATCACGAGATGTGGAACGGGAGCGGCTACCCAGATAGACTCGCGGGTGAGGAAATCCCCATCGGGGCGCGGATCACCGCCGTGGCCGAGGCTTACAGCGCGCTCACGGCCTGGCGTCCTTACCGGGATGCCTGGGACCAGCGCGTGGCCTTGAGCGAGTTGCGGAAAGGCGCCGGGCAGGGTCGTTATGACCCCCGGGTGGTTGACAGTTTGATCGAGATGTTCAAGTCCTACGCTTGAGTTCCCCAGCCCGGCGAGCTCTTGCCTTCCCGCACTGACATTAAATAACTGCCTTGCTTCCAAGGGATTGAAGGCAGGGGTGCGGTGACCAGGAAACCTCACCGGGATTCCTGTGCATCTTACTCAATAATGGCACTTTGGAACGATCACCAGATGAAGAATGAGAATAGGGTATGTCGAGGGAGGAAACGAAGACATGCAGCGATCGTGGAAAAACCTATTGCGTGAGAATCTTTTGGGCCTGAGCCTGACCCTGATCGGGGTTTTGTGCCTGGCCCTGGCGGGTGTGCTCTACCTGGGCCAGCGGGGATACCCGCAGTTCGCTCTGGCGGACGGGCAGGCCCTGGATGGGCCGGAATTCCAGGAGCTGGAAAGGCAGAACCGCGCCTATGAAAAAATCGCCGAGACCGTTACGCCGGCGATTGTCAATATCCGCACGACCCAGGTCATCAAAGTTCAGCAATCACCTTTCTTCATGGATCCGTTTTTCCGGCAGTTTTTCGGAGACACGTTCGGCCAGTTCGGCATCCCGCGCGAGCAGCGGGAGCACGCGCTGGGCAGCGGCGTCATCGTCTCGGCGGACGGCTACATCGTGACCAATAATCACGTGATTGCCAAGGCGACGGACGTGGACGTGATGCTTGCCGACAAGCGGACGTTCAAGGCAAAGATCGTGGGGGCGGACCCCCGCACCGACGTGGCCGTGATCAAGATTGAAGGCAAGGACCTGCCCACGGTTCCGTGGGGGGACTCGAACACCCTGCGGCCCGGGGACACCGTGATGGCCTTCGGCAATCCCTTCGGGCTGAATTTTGCGGTGACGCGCGGCAGCGTGAACGCCGTGGGCCGCTCCGGTCTCGGCATCGAGACCTATGAGGATTTCATCCAGACCGACGCCGCCATCAATCCCGGCAACTCCGGCGGGGCATTGGTCAATGTTCGCGGCCAGGTGGTGGGCATCAACACCGCGATCCTCAGCGCCAGCCAGGGGGCGGGCGGCCAGGGAGGCTTTAACGGCATCGGCTTCGCCATTCCCGCCAACGTCGTCAAGCACGTCATGGAAAGCCTGATCAAAACCGGCAAGGTTTCGCGCGGTTACCTGGGAATCTCCATTGGTGACCTCAATCCGGCCCTAGCCCGGCAGTTCAAGATCCCGGATGTTTCCGGTGTCCTGGTCAACCAAGTTGAGCCCGGCAGTCCTGCGGACAAGGGCGGACTGAAGCAGGGCGATGTGATCCGCACCTTGAACGGCCAGACCGTGGATGGCGCCGACCGCTTCCGGGCAATGGTGGCCGGGACCAGTCCCGGGGCGGAAGTCACCGTTGGAATCCTCCGTGACGGCAAGCCGGAAACCCTCAAGATCACCTTGGGCGAACAGCCGGCCAGCATGGCAGGTCCCGGCGGCGCAGAGAAAGGCCCCTCCGAGGGCACCCTGCGCGGCATCTCGGTGCAAGAGCTTACGCCTTCGATTCGGCAGCAGTTGGGGTTGCCGACCAATACTCGCGGCGTGGTCATCAGCGACCTCGACCCGGATTGTCCCGCGGCGCAGGGGGGCCTGCAGCCGGGCGACGTCATCCAGAGCATTAACCGCGAGCCGGTGACCTCCATCGCCGACTTCAACCGCTTCGCGGCGCAAGCTACCGGGGAAGTGCTCTTGAGAGTGAACCGGCAGGGCAATGCCGCCTTCGTGGCCATCTCGCCAGGCGGCGACGACCAGTAACTCTGCCGCCAACCGGAGGACGTTCGTTCACGCCGGTCAAGGAGCATTAGTGGGGCGGGGCTCGATCCAGTTCCGGAGAGTTAAGTGGAGTCCCCCCCGAAGGCCAACTGTGACTACCCTGGTGCCCCTCGTGGCATTTGTCAGCGTTCTTGACACTTCATCTTTCGGACTTCACACTTCGTCGTTATGAAGTACATCGAAGTCTTCCGTCACAGCAAGCGCGGGGACGGCAAAGGATTGAGCGAAGAGGGCCGGGAAGTGGCCCGTCGGGCGCGCGGCTTGCTCGCGACGCACTACGATTTGTGCGTTTCGAGCCCCAAGGAACGCGCGCGTGAGACCATGGAGGCGTTCGGCTTCGAGCGCTACGAGGTCGGCGAAGCCTTCACGGCCGTCAGTCCGTGGGGGCCCTTCGACGCGGAGGTTTCGAAACTCGCCAAAGGCCGGGGCATCATTCCGCTCGCCGCCTGCTGGGAAATTCCCGAGGCGCTCAGCTATCTCAAGCTGCAAGGCGAGACTTTCCTCGCCGCCATCAAACGCATCGCTCGCAAGCTGCCGGAAGAAGGCCGCGCCCTGGTCGTCTCCCACGGGGGAATCCTCGAGGCCGCAGCGCTGCACGGCTGCGCGCGCTATGAACTCGCAGAAATCGGCGGCGAAGTCGGCTTCTGCGAAGGCGTGGTCTTCAAGCTGGACGGCGAAAAGCTGGCCGGCATCGAAGTCAAGCGTTTGGCGGCGACGTAGCGCCGGCATCTTGCCGGCAGCGAGCCCTGTCCGCCTGAAGGCGGCCTCTACGCCTGACACCCGGCACCTGTTGTCACGCCGGGAAACTGATACGGCAGCGTAGCACGGGCGTCCCGCCCGTGACGGGTCACGGCCAAGATGACTGTGCTACGAAGGGCAGCGCTACGGCGGGAAATTTATGCGGAGCAGGAGCTCCTGAAGGGCGGCTCGGAAAGGGTCAATGGCGGGACTCGGGTGTCCTGACACCGGGCACCTAGAACCTGACACCCGTTCTCACGGCGCGCGCTCCCAGAGCTTTATCGTTTTATCTCCGCCCCCCGATGCCAGGAGGCGGCCGTCGGGGCTGAAGGCGACCGACCAGACCGAGCCGCCGCAGCCCATGCAAGCACCTTCCGTTCCTCTCGGATGAGATCTCTTTACGGATCGTCACTCCGTGGTGATAATCCCTCGAAAGGCCGGAAGGAAAGTGGCGAGCGGCAGGTCAAACACACCGTCGGGGTCGGGGCAGTGCGCCCAAGGGTTGCGCAGGCGGACCCGCTGGGCATTCGCGTCGTAGCCAAGGATTGTGTAACAGTGGAGGTTCACGTACCAGCCCTGCGCGTCGGAGGGCAACTTCTGGCCGGCGGCCAGTTGCCGATAATAGCGGCTTTCGGCCGTGCATGCGACCAGGGGAAGGTTGGCCTTCGCCGCTTCTTCCAGGGCAGCATTCGTCTTCTCCGCCGACTCATTCGCCACCAAACGTACGTTGCCCGCCAGGGTGATCATCACGCGCTCGGCAATTCCGCCCTGGCCCACGGCCCGGTAAGCTCCGAAAAGTTCGCCATTCTGCTTGATCGCGCCCGCCACAGCATCGAAGAACCCCCCGGATTCCAATAATCCCACCAGCGAATTCTTGAGGTCTTCCGCGACGGGGATAGGCTTCATTTGCGTCTTCAATTGCGTTTCGAGCTTAGTCCGATCGATATTCCCGTATTGGTCGACCTGCATGCGGATGGCACGGTCGTAAGCGAGGAGCAATGGATCGTTTGAGGCAACGAAGTCTCGGGCATATTGCTTGACCAAGGGGAAGAGGTCACTCTGGTCGATGGCTTCGACCAGCGCCTGCCGCAGCACGCGCTGCGCATAGGCGCGGAACAAGACCGCGACCCACAGGCCCTCGGAACGGTCATAGCCGCTCTCGCGGGCATAGCGGAGGTCTTCGGGATAGGCCGTTTCCGTTTTCCCGTCGGCAAACTGGACGGTGAAGGTCCCGCCCGGATTCGACTGGATCATTTTCTTGAGGATTTCTGGGTTGGAGCGCGCCTGGGCGGCGATAACCGCGTGGAAATAGCAGCTTCCCAGCTCGCCTTGCCTCACGCCTTCCGGCCGGATTCCTCCCGGGCCGTAGAGGTCCTCACAAAAGGCGACCCTGGAAAGCAGGAGCACCCCCGCCGCGACAAAAGAAAGTGGGTGCCGGGAATGTATCCGAGCCGGCAACGATGCTCCAATTCTCGGGAAAAGATACCGGCAAGAAGGAGCGGCGTCAAACGAAATTGCGGGAGCGCAGCGGCGGTCGCCACGACGACCAGGCCTACGGAGGCCGCGACGAGCGCCCGCCGCGACCACCCCTTAATCCCCTCCTCACCGAGGAGGGGAATGGGGGTGGTGTTGCACATCAGGCTGGCAGAGCGGCATGGACGCTCCCCTACAAACACGTCATTGTGGAAAATTCATGCGGCGCAGATGCTCGTGAAAGCGCAGCGCGGAAAGGGTCAATGGCGGGACTCGGGTGTCCTGACACCTGGCACCTAGAACCTGACACCTGTTCTCACGGCGCGCGCTCCCAAAGCTTGATTGTGTTGTCGGCGCTCCCCGAGGCCAGGAGGCGGCCATCGGGGCTGAAGGCGACGGATGCGACACCATCTTTGTGCCCCGTGAGCGTCTGCTTGAGCGCAACGCTCGCCACGTCCCAAAGCTTGATCGTGTTGCCCTCGCTCGCCGAGGCCAGAAGGCGGCCATCCGGGCTGAAGGCGAGCGAGGTCGGCAATGATTCGAGCGCGTTCAAGCGCTCCACATGCCCGCTCTCCACGCCCCAAATCTTGATTGTGTTGTCCATGCTCACCGAAGCGAGGAGGCGGCCATCCGGGCTAAAGGCGACGGACTCCACTGTGCATGTAGCCCACCCGCATTCTTTGAACGAGTCCTTTAGCGCCCCGCGCGCCACGCTCCATAGCTTGATGGTCTGGAGATGGGTCCCCCAGGCCAGGAGGCGCCCGTCGGGGCTGAAGGCGATGTTGCTGCTCCTCTCCAGATCCACCCCGCTCGATGTCTGCCTCACCGCCCCGGTAGCCACATCCCAAAGCCTGATTTCTTTGCCGTTGATACCCCATGCGAGGGGGCGGCCATCAGGGCTGAAGGCGACCTCATACACATGCGTTTGCCCCGTGAATGTCTGCCTCAGCGCTCCGTTCGCCACGTCCCAAAGCTTGATTGTCTCGTCATTGCTCCCCGAGGCCAAGAGGCGGCCGTCGAGGCTGAAGGCAACCGAGTGCACACGGCCCTTGTGCCCGCTCAACGTCTGCTTCAGAGCATAAGGCCGGTATGGCATTATCACCTCGCGAATCCCGCCCAACACCGAGAGCGGGACTCCGCTATCGAGCAAATCCGCGAGCACTTGTGGTGTCGTGGTAAATTCGATCCCTCGCTGCTTCACTAACTCAAGCATGCGCTTCTCGGTAACGCCACCTAGGTAAAGCTTCTTCAGGTCTTCGACGGTGTAGGGGCGTTGCTGCGCGGCTAAGTCGCCGACGGGCTGAGTGCTGTCGGCAGGCCCGGGTTCCGTCGGCGGCTGGACCACGGGAGCGGATGGGCTTTTTTTAGATGCCGGAAGCTCGTCGGTTGGGCCGAGCGTGACTAACGGTGGCGGGCCGCGTAACACTTGATAGAGCAAGGATGCACCAGCCGCGAGTGCCACCGCGAGGATAATGGCAGCCCAGAGATAGCCTGCTTTGCGCTTCATCTTCGCTGGCGCCCGTTGGGGCGGTTCCGCTCTCGGGATGCCACGTCTCGGGGGGGCGGCCGGTGTCGAAGCGACGCTCGGCTGGATAGTCGGAACAACTCTTCTGGTTGTGGGCAGTTCCTGGGGAACCAGCGCAGCCTCGAACGCCTCACAAGAGGCGAAGCGCTCGTCAGGCCGTTTGGCCATCGCCCGGAGTATGGCCCCCTCGACGAAGGCCGGGATTGTCGGAATCAGGCGGCTCGGCGGCAGAG
>Ga0315280_10000863_pt1 | contig 54581 bp, 55 predicted proteins | sample YL17G06_40_MG_FD_203697 | JGI IMG/M metagenome (GOLD analysis project Ga0315280, IMG submission 203697) | Sediment microbial communities from Yellowstone Lake, YNP, Wyoming, USA - YL17G06_40 | ecosystem: Environmental > Aquatic > Freshwater > Lake > Sediment | place: USA: Wyoming | collected... | reverse complement strand
CTCTCCAGTTTCCAAGAAGTCAAGAAATCTGCATTTCATGTCATTTGCAGGCGATCGGCAGGGCCGACAGGCCAGGAAGAGTAGTGCCCTCTTGCGTCAGCCACGTGCGTTTCGGCGCCCGGCTGAGGCACGGCGCTTCTCACGCGTCGGCTGCATGCGCTTGCTTGGGAGGCGCATGAAGTTCTCTGGCTGAAGGAGGCTGGCGACGGAGATATCTTCGTCGATGGCCTCCCAATGAATGCCGATGCCCCCCCCAATGAGTTCCCACTCCGCGCGTTGAGCCGCGGTTCAACGAGAAGTCGCGGGAACCATGCGAGAGGAGCCGAGATGGTTCGACCGTCGGCGAGGGTCACGCTGAGCGTGTGGGCAGAACAGAAGACCTCCACCGCCAGAGCCTCGGGGGGCATGCTAGGCTGCTTCGTTCTTGTACTTGGAAACCCTGGCGCGCTTTCGCCGCTCCGCCACGGCCCGCCAGAAGTCCTTGTGCGTGAGCCCCTTGCCAGCGTGAATACTGCGCCGCGACTTCTCCAGCAGTGCTTGAAAGCGGGGCGAACGTGCCAGCAGCAATCCTTCCAAGTCATCATCGTCCAGAGGGGCAAGCAGTACCGCAACAGGTCTGCCGTTGCGCGTGATGACGACGGGCCCCTCCTTTTCACATTCATCCAAGAAGGCACTCAACCGTGCTTTGACGTCTGCCAAAGGAGCAATTCTCATCCTCCATACTCCTCTCTGCCAATCAGCAGCCGATCCCTTTCCTTGACTCCAATCGCCAGGATCTCGACCGTCTGCGTTTCTGTCTTGACCTCGTAGAATACCCGGAAGCGATTATTGGGGCCGAAGCGCAGTTCCCACGTCGCACCAAAAGGGCCAGGCTCTTCAAGCGGCTTACGATTTCGGGTGGCTTGCTCCGGAGTGTAGCGCAGTTGCTGGTCAATGTTCCTTTCGATCAACCGATCATATTTCCGCTCGATGGCATGGAGGTGATCGAGCGTCTCGGCTGCATAGACCAGGTCGAACCGTCGCTTGCGTGGCATCGATCAGAATTATAGTCAGGATTCTGGTACTGTCAACCGGCACGCGGAAAGAGTGGCGAGATGACGGGCGAGGAACGGGGGCGGGATGGACCGTGCACACCGAATGTCACGGCCGCGTTGCGTGCTCCAGCAGGTAGAGGTACGAGCGGTAGATCTGGCCGGTGGCGCGGGTCATGCCGATCTCGCAGGTGCGGCTGCTGGAGAAGTGGCCGTCGAGCCGGTTGCCTTGCAGTTCCGCCGCCTCGCGCCGGGTGGCGGACGCGGTGAGTTCGGGGAACAGAAATCCCCGGTCGCCGGCGAAGCCGCAGCAGCCGGCGAGGAGCGGCACCGTGACCGCGTCGCTGCACGCCCGGGCGATGCCTTCGAGCTTCGGCGAGAGGTTCATCTTGACGATGGAGCAGACCGGATGTAGCGCGACGGAGCCAACCCTCCGCGCGATGGTCAGCCGAGGCAAGAGGCGGTCGTGGACGAACGCCGTGCTGTCCAGAATGTTGAGCCGGTCAAACCGCTCCTGGTTCTCCGGCGTGAGGTACGGCCGGGCCGTCGTGAGGCCGTACGTGCAGGGGCTCGTGTCGATCACGACCGGCAACCGTCCTTGATCGGACCACTCCCAAAATCGCGCGATCGCCCGGTTCACCGCGACGCCGTGCCCGTCTTCGTACCCCTTGGATGAGAATGGGACGCCGCAGCAGGTCCCCTCGACGTCCGCGGGAACCCAGACGGGCACCCCGGCCCGGTTGGCGACGGTGACGAATGCCTCCATCAGGCTCATCTCGTCTGGCTCGCCGGGGAGGTGCCCCATCACGCGGGAGATGCAGCTCGGGAAATAGACCGCTTCTGCGCCGGCCTTCTGGGTGGCCGGCCGCCGACTGCGCGCGGCGCGTGGCATCTCCCGGCTCCACTGCGGGAAAGGACGGTGGAGGATCGCCCGCATCCCGCGGGTGATGCAAATCATCGTGCCGGCGCCGAAAAGCGATTGAACCAGGTGCCCCGCGCGCAGGCCAAGGCGAGCCACAGGCTCCAGGAGGGCGAAGTTTCCGGCGAGCCATTTCGCCAGGGACTGGGCCCAGGCCGGATGGCGGAGGCGGCGGAAGCGCTTGGTGAGTTGGCCGGTGTCGATCGCGACCGGGCAGGCGGTGGCGCAGAGGCCGTCCACGGCGCAGGTGTCCAGCGCCATGTAGGGGAAGTCGGCTTCAAGGGCGGCCAGGAGGGCGCGATCGGCCCCTCCCTGTTGCTGCCGCACCATCTCCCGACGCACCACGATCCGCTGGCGCGGGCTGAGGGTGAGGTCAAGGCTCGGGCACTTCGACTCGCAGTAGCCGCACTCGATGCACTTGTCCACCTCCTCCTCCACCGCGGGGAGGGGCTTGAGGTCGGCGAGGTGCGCCTTGGGATCCGGGTTGATGATCACCCCGGGGTTGAGCAACCCCTCCGGGTCCACCAGGCTCTTCAGCCGCCGCATGATACCGGTGGCCTCGGGCCCCCACTCGGTCTCCAGGAAGGGGGCGATGTTTCTGCCGGTGCCATGCTCGCCCTTGAGGGCGCCGTCGTACCGCTCCGCCACCAGGCGGACCATGTCGTCCATGAAGCGGGCGTAGCGATCCACCTCGGCCTGCGTGTTGAACGACTGGGTGATGGTGAGATGCAGGTTTCCGTCCTTGGCGTGGCCGAAGACGATCGCCTCTTCGTACCCGTGGCGGAGCGCGGTCCGGATCAGCTCCACCGTGCCGTCGGCCAGCGTCTCGATGGGAAAGACCACGTCCTCGATGATCACTGTGGTCCCCCGCTTCCGCACGGCCCCCACGGAGGGGTAGAGCCCCTGACGGATCTTCCAGAGCAGCGCCTGCTCGTCCGGATCGTGGGTGAAGCGGGCCGGCTCGAGGAGCTGGAGCCCGCCCACCGCCTTGCGGGCCTCGATCTCCAGGCTGGAGCGCTGCGCCTCATCGGCGTCCTGGAACTCGGCCAGGAGGGCAGCAGCGCTCTCGGGGAGGGTCTTGAACGACGGCGGGATCCCGGGCTGATCCTGGACGGAGCGGAGCGAGGCCCGGTCCATCAACTCCAGAGCCTTGGCCCCCGCGTCGCGCAAGGGGGCGATGGCGCCGCAGGCGGCATGGACTGCCGGAAAGAGCAGGAGCCCCGTGTACTTGACCGGTAGGTCGGGGACGGTGTTGAGCACGGCCTCGGCGATGAAGGCCAACGTTCCCTCTGAGCCGATGAGCAGGTTTCGCATGATCTCCACCGGCCTCTCGAAATCGAGGAACGCGTTCAACGAGTAGCCGGTGGTGTTCTTCATCCTGTACTTGGATCGGATCCGCTCGGTGAGAAGCGGGCTGGCCAGGATCTCCCGCCGCAGGTCCAGGAGGCCGTGGGCCAGCCGCGGCTCCTTCTCGCGGAACATCTGGTCGGCGTCCGGATCGGCCGAGTCGATGACCGTGCCCGAGGGGAGGACGAAGGTGAGCGAATGCAGGGTGTGGTACGCGTTCTGGACGACGCCGCAGCACATCCCGCTGCTGTTGTTGGCCAGGATCCCGCCCATCATGCAGGCGTTGATCGAGGCCGGGTCCGGCCCCATCTTGGCGCAGTACGCCTTGAGGACCTGGTTCACGTGGGCGCCGATCACCCCGGGCTGCACGCGGACCCGCTTGCCGTTCTCCTCCACCGCGACGCGGCGCCAGTGCTTGGCGACCTCGGCCAGGATCCCGTCGGTGACGGCCTGGCCGGAGAGGCTCGTGCCGGCGGCGCGGAAGGTGAGGGGGATGCGGTGTTCATGGCTCACGCGGAAGAGCGCCTGCACCTCCTCGATGGAGCGGGTCAGGACCACCGCCCGGGGGATGAGGCGATAGAAACTGGCGTCGGACGCGTAGGCGACGCGATCTATGGGGCGGGTGAGGACCCGCTCGCGGTGGATGGTGCGAGCGAGTTGATCCACGAGGACAGGCGGCGCCGCGGTGGCGGTCATATGTGGTTCTCCGGGAAGTGATACCTTAGACGGGAAGAATCCCGGCCCCTTGGAGTCGCCCCTGCGGACGCGGGGCCGGCAAGCGAGGCGTCAGGTCCGTCGCCGAATCGTCAGCCCGCCTCCAGCAGCCAGACGTAGAGCGACTTGGGACCGTGCACGCCGAGGGTCAGGGTGAGTTCGATGTCGCTGGTGCAGCTGGGGCCGGTGACGAGGACGCAGTAGCCCGCGTCCTTCGCCTCGGCGAACACCTGGTGCAGGTCGGCCCGCAAAGCGGCGCGTGTGAGAATCGCCAGGTGCACCCCTGGGAGGAGCGAGACGACCCGCGGCCGCTCCGGTGAAGAGCGCAGGAGCAGCGACCCGGTCTCCGGCAGGGCCGCGTCCACTCCCGTCACCCCCAGTTCGCATTCCGCCACCAGATGTTTGTCCGCCTGGGGCGAGACGATCTCGACGCCGAGCGCCTTGAGGGTCCCGGCCACGTCCCAGGTCGCCAGGTCCGCCGTCGTCCAGAGGGTAGCCTTCTTCACCGCCTCGACCTTAACTAGCTTCGCCAGCGCCGACTTGAGGTCTTCCCGGCCGGCGAGGCGCCGGACGTTCCCGTTCAGGTTCTCGATCTCCGAGAAGAGGAGGGCGATCTCGGCGTCTACAGAGCCGGCTGAACGGGGGCCCACTCGTGCCATCGGCGGCACGGGCGGGGCCGGCGAGTCCGGGCCGCGGTCGAGCGAGGCGCGTACCTTCGCCAGAATCTCTTCACGCGCCGGATCCATGTCTCCCTCGAGAATTCCTTAACCGCCGAGGACACCCAGCGCCGACGCTGGGTACCCGGAGCGCCAAGGAAAACGACCTATTTCATGGTTACGGTTGTCTCCCCCGTCCGCGGCTCCGCCACCAGCCTCGAAAATCCGGGGCGAAGGCCGGGAAGGGCCTGGCCATAGTCCAGCGGTTGAGCGGAGGTGGAAGCGTTGAAATCCAGCCGTCGCGCGCGAGCGGTGCCTGGAGCCATTTCAGCATCGTGGACCCGAGCCGGTAGAGCCACGGCGTGCGCAGGGCGACGGACCCTGCTTTGGCCCCTGCGCGCAGGATGGCCGGCGCCACCGCCCCCTCTTGCTCGTCCCCTTCGACCACGCGATGACGCAGGTGGAGGAGGATGTCGGTGATGGGGATCTTCACGGGGCAGATGTCGTTGCAGGCGCCGCACAACGTCGACGCGAACGGCAGTCCGCCGGCGGCCTGCATACCGAGGATCTGGCTCGCGAACAACATCCCCGTGGGGCCCGAAATGGGGTAGCCGTAGGTATACCCCCCCACGGTGTTGAACACGGGGCAGATATTCAGGCAGGCCCCGCACCGGATGCACAGCAGCGTCTCGCGGGTCTCGGGGGATCCCAGGATGCGGGAGCGTCCGTTGTCCAGGAGGACCAGGTGGAACTCCCGCGGGCCGGTCTCGGATGGGCTCCGCGGCGGGCCGCTGATGAAGGACGTGTAGCACGTAATCTTCTGCCCGGTGGCGCTCCGCGCCAGAAGCTTCAGGAGGACGGTGAGGCTCTCCCAATCCGGCACCACCTTGTCGATGCCGACGATCGCCACATGGACGGGCGGGATGGTGGTGCACATCCGTCCGTTCCCCTCGTTCGTCACGGTGACGACGGTCCCGGTCTCCGCGATCAGGAAGTTTCCCCCCGAGATGCCCAGGCCGGCGGTCAAGAACTCCTCCCGAAGCTTCACGCGCGCGACCTGGGTGAGCCTTTCCGCCTCGGCGTCCGCAACCACGCCGAGCTTCTCGCGGAACAAGTCGGCGATCTCTTCCTTGGAAAGGTGGAACGCCGGCACGACGATGTGCGCCGGGCCGACGCCCAGGAGCTGGACGATGTACTCGCCCAGGTCGGTCTCGATGACCTGGATGCCCTCCGCCTCCATGGCATGGTTGAGGCCGGTCTCCTCGGTGGCCATGCTCTTGGACTTCACGACCTTCTTCACGCCATGCCGGCGTGCGATGGTGAGGACGATCCGGTTGGCCTCGGCAGCGTCCGGCGCCCAGTGCACGTGGCCGCCCGCGGCCGTCACCGCCCGCTCGGCCTGCTCGAGATAGTGATCCAGGTGGGTGATGGCGTGCAGGCGCAGGTCGTGGCCGGCCTGGCGTAGCGTCTGCCAGAGGTCGTTGCCCAGCGCCTCGACCAGGGCCGCCCGATTCCCCAGGAATTTGGCCGTGGCCTTCTGCACCGAGGCCGCCATCTTCGGCGGGATGCGCTGCGCGTTGGCCCGGAAGTCGATGGGAGCGGTGGTCTGGCTCATGGCGTGCCTCGGTCCGCCGTCAGCACGTCGATCAGATGCATGGCCTTCACCGTTGAGTTCGCCTTGCGCAATCCGCCGGCGATGTTCATGAGACAGCCGGCGTCGCAGGCCACCACCACCTCGGCCCCCGTGGCCTCGATGGATTGGACCTTGGCCTCCATCATGGCCTGGCTGACCTCGGGGTAGATCACGCTGAAGGTGCCGCCGAAGCCGCAGCAAGTCTCCTCGGTGGACAGGGGGACCAGTTCCAGGCCCCGGACATTTTGGAGGAGCGCCTTGGGCTCCTCGCGGACGCCCAGGCCCCGCAACAGGTGGCATGAGGCGTGGTAGGTCACCTTGTGGGGAAAGCGGGCCCCCACGTCGGTCATTTTCAATTGCCGGACCAGGAACTGAGTAAGCTCGAAGGTCCGCGCGGCGGTCTCCTCGGCCAGGCGGTGCTCCGGCGTGCCGGGCGGGAACAGGTGCGGATAATGATGGCAGACCATGTCCACGCACGAACCGGAAGGCGAGACGATGAACCCGTGGGTCCGGCCGAACGTCTCCAGCCATTTGCGCGCCAACTCGCGAGCCTCCGTCTGGTAGCCGCTGTTGAAGAAGGGCTGGCCGCAGCAGGTCTGTTCCTCCGGAAACGCCACCTGAACCCCCAGCCGTTCCAGAAGGCCCACCATGCCTTGCAGGACGCCCGGGAAGAACTGCTCGGCCAGGCAGGTGATGAAGAGCTGGGCCTGGATCGCCATGCGCGTTGACCTCGAATTCGGCGGACTGCCCGCTGTGTTTCGCCGAGGTCGGAGGACCCGGCGCGGACGGCCGCCAGCGGAGCGGGATGATACGCGTGGCTGTTGCCGACTGTCAAGCCGATCCGGCCGGTGGGGTCAGGATGGCAGGGCTGGGGCGAGAGGGTGATCTCCAGAGGTGCCGGTCCAGGGCGCGATGGCGCGGGGGCCGCCTGACGGCGCGGCCCCGGCGTCGCCGGCGGGTTCAGGACTTCAAAGCGTACGAACTCAGGACCTTCATGTAGTTGCCCCGCTCGAAGGCGGCCGGCTCGGCCACGGAGCGGTAGCTCATGCTGCCCTGCATCTGGCGGATGGAGGCGTACTCGCGCTCCTCCATCCAGGCCAGCAGGTCTGTGCGCACCTTGGCCAGGTACCCGATCCCGCTCTTGAGCAAGGCCGAGGTCATCATCGCCACCCGCGCCCCGGCCATCATCGCCTTGAGCACGTCCTGGGCCGTGTGTACGCCACCCGTCACGGCCAGGTCGGCCCGGATGTGTCCGTACAGGATGGCCACCCAGTGGATGCGCAGCAGGAGTTCGGACGAGTTGCTCAACGTGAGATGCGGCACGGCCTCCAGCTTCTCCAGGTCGAGGTCCGGCTGGTAGAAGCGGTTGAAGAGCACGAGCGCATCCGCCCCCGCCTGATCCAGGCGCCGCGCCATGTTGGCCATGGCGGTGAAGGCGTGACCGAGCTTCACCGCAACGGGGATCTTCAACGTGCCCTTCACGTCGCGCACCAGATCGAGGTATATCTGCTCCACCTGGGCGCTCCCCATCTCCGGATCGGTCGGGATGTAGTACACGTTGAGTTCCAGGGCGTCGGCGCCGGCCTCCTGGATCATCTTGGCATAGCGGATCCACCCCCCGGTGGAGACGCCGTTCAGGCTGCCGATGACGGGGATGCGGACGGCGGCCTTGGTCCGGCGGATGTGCTCCAGGTACTCGTCCGGGCCCAGCCGGTAATTCGCCATCGCCGGGAAGTAGGACAGCGACTCGGCGAAGCTCTCCGTCCCCTGTGACAGATAGCGATCCAGGTGGTTGCTCTCCAGGGTGATCTGCTCCTCGAAGAGCGAATGCAGCACCACGGCCGCCGCGCCTGCATCCTCCATCCGCCGGATGTTGTCCACATCCTCGCACAGGGGGGAGGCGGAAGCCACCAGCGGGTTCTTCAGGCGGAGCCCCAGGTAGGTCGTGGACAAGTCGATCATTGGGGTTTCTCCTCTGTCGAGCCGGCGGGTTGCGCCGTCTGCTCCGAGGCCGGCTTCATCGGCATGGCCGCCCAGTGCTCGTACAGGCGCCAGCGCGCGCTCACCTCCGCCTGGGCGGTCTCCAGCAACCGCTTGGCCGCCTCGGGATCGCTGCGGTTCAGCATGGTGAAGCGCGTCTCGTTGTTCTCGAACTTGTCCAGGGTCAGCGTCGGGGCCTTGCTGTCCAGGACGAGCGGGTTCTTCCCCTGCTTGGCCAGATTCGGGTTGTAGCGGATCAACGGCCAGTGGCCCGTCTGGACGGCGGCCTTCTGCTGGTCCAGGCCGTGCTTGAGGTCGTAGCCGTGGGCGATGCAGTGGCTGTAGGCGATGATCAGGGACGGCCCGTCGTACGCCTCGGCCTCGAGGAAGGCCTTCACCGTGTGCATGTCGTTGCTGCCGAAGGCCACGCGGGCGACGTAGATGTTCCCGTAGGTCATCGCGAGCATCGCCAGGTCCTTCTTGGGCCGCGGTTTCCCGCCGGCCGCGAACTTGGCCACGGCGCCGAGCGGCGTCGCCTTGGACATCTGGCCGCCCGTGTTGGAGTAGACCTCGGTGTCCAGGACCAGCACGTTGACGTTCGCCCCCGAGGCCAGGACGTGATCCAGGCCGCCGTAGCCGATGTCGTAGGCCCAGCCGTCCCCGCCCACGATCCACACGCTCTTCTTGACCAGCGCCTCGGCCAGGCTCAAGAGATCCCGGGCGTCCGCCGAGTTCATGGACCGCAGCTTTTCCTTCAACTGCCGGACCCGGTCGCGCTGGGCCTTGGTGCCCGCCTCGGTCGACTGGTCGGCCGTGAGCAGCGCTTCGACCAAGCCCTCCCCGATGGACCCGGACAGCCGTCTGAGCAGCTCCCCGGCGTACTGACGCTGCTTGTCCAGGGCCAGCCGCATGCCCATGCCGAACTCCGCGTTGTCCTCGAAGAGGGAGTTCGACCAGGCCGGTCCGCGCCCGTCCACGGTCGTGCAGTACGGGGTGGTGGGCAGGTTGCCCCCATAGATGGACGAGCAGCCGGTGGCGTTGGCGATCAACGTCCGGTCGCCGAAGAGCTGGGTGAGCAGCTTGATGTAGGGCGTCTCGCCGCAACCGGCGCAGGCGCCGGAGAACTCGAACAGGGGCTGCAAGAGCTGCACGTCCTTGACCTGGCCCAGGCTCAGGGCGCCGCGATCCATCTCGGGCAGGTCCAGGAAGAACTTCCAGTTGGCCGCCTCGGCCTCGCGGAGCGGCGGCTGCGGGGCCATGTTGATGGCCTTGAGCCGCGTCTCCTGCTTGTTCTTGGCGGGGCAGACCTCCACGCACAGCTCGCAGCCCGTGCAGTCCTCGGGCGCGACCTGCAGCGTGTACCGCATCTCCTTGAACTCCCGCCAGCGCGCCGGGGCCGACTTGAACGTCCGCGGGGCGTCCTTGAGCAGCTCCGGCGGGTAGACCTTGGCCCGGATGACGGCGTGCGGGCAGACCAGGACGCACTTGCCGCACTGGATGCAGACCTCCGTATCCCAGACCGGGATCTCCAGGGCGATGTTGCGCTTCTCCCACTGGGTGGTCCCCGTCGGGAAGGTGCCGTCCACCGGGAAGGCGCTGACCGGCAGCGAGTCCCCCTCGTTGGTGATGATCTTGGCCAGCGTCTTCTGCACGAACTCCGGCGCCTCGGCGGGGACGGCCGGGCGCAGGTCGAAGCTGCTGCTCACCCGCCCGGGCACCTTGACCTCGTGCAGATGGTCCAGGGCGGCGTCCACGGCGGCGAAGTTCTTCTTCACGACCGCCTCGCCCCGCCTGCCGTAGGTCTTCTCGATGGCGTGCTTGATCGCGGCGATGGCTTCGTCCCGCGGCAGCACCCCGCTGATGGCGAAAAAGCAGGTCTGCATGATGGTGTTGATCCGCACCCCCATGCCCGTCTTTTCCGCCACCTTGTAGCCGTCGATGACGTAGAAGCGCAGCTTCTTGTCGATGACCTGCCGCTGCACCGTCCGGGGGAGGTGGTCCCAGACCTCGTCCGGCCCGTACAGGCTGTTCAGCAGGAACGTCGCCCCCGGCCCCGCCTCGCGCAGCACGTCCAGCCGCTCCAGGAAGCTGAACGCGTGGCAGGCCACGAAGCTGGCCAGGCTGACGAGATAGGGGGAGTGAATGGGCTTCGGGCCAAAGCGCAGGTGGGAGATGGTCAAGGCCCCGGACTTCTTCGAGTCGTACACGAAATAGCCCTGGGCGTAGTTGTCCGTGTCCTCGCCGATGATCTTGATGGAGTTCTTGTTGGCCCCCACCGTCCCGTCGGCGCCCAGGCCGTAGAAGACGGCCCGCACGGTCTTGGGATCCTCGGTGGAGAACGCCGGGTCATAGTCCAGGCTGGTGTGGGTGACGTCATCCACGATCCCGACCGTGAAGTGATTCTTGGGCTTGGGCTTGCCCGCCTCGTCCAAGACCGCCTTGACCATGGCCGGGGTGAACTCCTTGGAGGAGAGCCCGTAGCGCCCGCCGATGATCCGGGGCGCCGCCGCGAACGGGGCGGCGCCGGCGGTCATGGCCTCGTGCACCGCCGTGATGACGTCCACGTGCAGCGGCTCGCCGGCCGCGCCCGCCTCCTTGGTGCGATCCAGCACGGCGAGGGTCTTGACGCTCTTGGGCAGGGCCTGGACGAAGTGCTCGACGGAGAAGGGGCGGTAGAGCCGGACCTTCAGGACGCCGACCTTCTCACCCCGGGCCGCGAGATACTCCACCGTCTCGTGGGCGGTCTCGGCGCCGCTCCCCATCAGCACGATCACCCGCTCGGCGTCGGGCGCGCCCACGTAGTCGAAGAGGTGGTACTCGCGCCCCAGGATCTTGGCGAACTTGTCCATGGCGTTCTGGACGATGGTGGGGCAGGCGAGGTAGTAGGGGTTCACCGTCTCCCGCGCCTGGAAGAAGACGTCCGGGTTCTGGGCGCTGCCGCGCAGGACCGGGCGATCGGGCGACAGGGCGCGGGCGCGATGCGCCTGCACCAGCTTGTCATCGAGCATGGCCCGCATGTCGTCCTGGGTCACCTGCTCGACCTTCGCGACCTCATGGCTGGTCCGGAAACCGTCGAAGAAATGGACGAAGGGGACCCTCGCCTCCAGCGTGGCGGCCTGCGAAATCAGGGCGAGGTCCATCACCTCCTGCACCGAGTTCGAGGCCAGCAAGCCGAAGCCCGTCGAGCGGACCGCCATCACGTCGCTGTGGTCGCCGAAGATGGACAGGGCGTGGGTGGCGACCGTCCGCGCGGACACGTGGAAGACCGTGGAGGTCAGCTCGCCGGCGATCTTGAACATGTTGGGGATCATCAGGAGCAGGCCCTGGGATGCAGTGAAGGTGGTGGTAAGAGCCCCACCCTGCAGCGCGCCGTGCACCGCACCGGACGCCCCGCCCTCGCTCTGCATCTCCACGACCATGGGGATCGTCCCCCAAATGTTGGGGATGCCCCGCGCCGAATACTCATCCGCCCACTCCCCCATATTGGAGGAGGGGGTGATCGGATAGATGGCGATCACCTCGTTGGTCCTGTGCGCGACATACGCGGCGGCTTCGTTTCCGTCGATCGTTACCTTCGGTCTACTCATCTGAGATCTCCCTTGGACCCTCTGGTGATTGCCTCAGGGGGATTACCTGCACTGGATGCCCGAACAGACGGGTCCCCCAGGCAGGCGGGGACTGTTGCAGGAATAGGGCAGCAAAGCCCATGCCTCGATAAAGATCATCCTCGGTTGGGGGTGCAACCTTCCATGGATTCAGGGCTTTCCCGGACGGCCGGGGCTCCAGACCGGCCGTCCGGAGCCGCCGCAGACTGTTCCAGGTGGGACACCGTGGCGTAGGCGGTGTCCCAAAGTCCTCAATCCTTCTTCCGCGCCGCGTTAAGCACCGCCTCCAGGAACTGGGCCTCCGGCAAGGCGCCCTCGATCGCGCCGGTCTCGTTGACGATGGTCCGGGGGACCGCCCGCACCTCGTACCGTTGGGCCAGGTGAGGGAACTCGGTCGCCTCCACCGCGTCCCCGGTGATGAAATCGCTCTCCAGGGCGAACTGGTGGGCCAGCCGCACCGCGGCCGGACAGTGGGGTCACGTGGGCGTTGTGAACACCTGGAGGTGGACCAGCTCGCGGACGCCGGCGAGGGCCGCCCGGGTCTCGGGGGTGAGATCGGTGCTCCCCCGCGAGATGTCCTTGACGGCCTCCAGGAACGGCACGAACTCGTATCCCAGGGGGATCCCGTAGAAACGGATGCCGTAATCCTTCGCTCCCTCCACCACGGTCGCCGGGATCTTGTCCACCCGGTACTCCGCGGCCTTCTCCTTGTCGAGCTGGAAGTTGTACACCTCCAGGCTGATCTTATCGGAGAGTTCCTTCACTTCGCGCAGCAACTGCTCCGTCTCGCGGCAGTACTGGCAGGCCAGCTCCTGCGTGAAGTTCACCAGCTTCACCGGCCCCGTCAAGATCTTGAGCTGCGCCTGGACCTCTCGCCGGTCTCGCTCGTTCAGTATTGCCATGACTTCCTCCAAGGATCGGCGTCCCGCTCTTCGCCCCGGAATGCATTGAGCGAAGCCCAGCCATCTTCATACCTCACGCTGGGCGATCAATCAATGGAATTATAACGAATGTCGCCTTGGAGGTATGTTCCTCCGCCGATCCTCGGTGGGGAGGGCGCGCGCCAAAAAAAGAGGGGGACCCGAGAGATCGGGTTCCCCATCGTGGCGCGGAAGCGTCGAGACTATTTGACTACGGGATAGCCGGCCTTCGGGAAATCATTCCGCCGCGGACTTGCTGTCGCCCTCCTCTGCCTTCGCAGGCTTCGAGGCCCCCGGCGCGACCGCAAACGCCTCCGGGGGCAGCGTCTCAAGCCATCTGCGATGCTCCATCCGGGCGTACTGTTCGGTGGCAAAACCGGTGCGCATCGTACAGACCCACCGGTTTCATGTCCAGCGAATGGGTTCCAGGACATGCAGCTTCTCGGGCGGGAAAGAGATCCACACCGGCTTGCCCGGCTGGAGCTTCATCAGGTGGTGCACGTGCGAGGAGCAGTGAATCAGAATGTCCCCCGCGTCTGCGGCCGGGCCGTCGCCGCGAAATCTCAGCAGGTAGTCGGTCCCCCGCTCGGTCTCCGCCGTGATGTGCCCGCGCAGGATGTTGGGTTTGTCGGCGATTCGCTCCGGCCAGACCAGCCGGGCATCCTCGGGGCGGATGCAGAACTCCACCTCTGCACCGGGCGGGGGCAGGGTGCAGGAGAAGGCCAATTGCTCTTCATGCCAGGCGACGACGGAGGATCCCGCGGCGCCGACAAGCGCCGTCCCCCGAAAGATGTTGAAGGCTCCAACGTGCTCCGCCACGCGGCGGTCTCGCGGATGTTGGAGCACCTCGTCCCGCGGGCCCGACTGGAGGATCCGGCCGCCGTCGATGACGGCGATCTGCCGGGCCATGAGATATGCCTCCTGGAGGTTGTGGGTCACGAGGATCGTCGTCCCGCCAAATCCCCGGAGAAGGTCCAGCACCTCGGCGCGAAGGCGCTCTCGTTCCATCTGATCCAAGGCGGAAAACGGCTCGTCCAGCAGCAGGAGTTCCGGCTGCACGATCAGACCCCGACCCAGCGCCACGCGCTGCCGCTGCCCGCCGGACAGATCCCCCGGGTAGCGGTTCCCGAATCCTTCCAGACGAAGGAGGCGGAGTATTGCATCCACCCGGTTCCGCGCGTCGGCCCGCGTGAGACCTCGGAGGCCATACGCCAGATTGCTCGCCACCGTCATGTGCGGAAAGAGCGCGTACTCTTGGAAGACCAAGGCCATTCGGCGCAGGTGCGGCGCGACGTGGATGCCGGCCTCTGCATCGAACAAAGTCCGCTCCTTGAGCCGGATCCAGCCACACTGGGGGCGGCGAAGGCCCACGAGGCAGAGGAGGGTGAGGCTCTTCCCGGCGCCCGAGGGTCCGTAGAGCGCGCAGACCCCTCGCTCCATCGTAAGGGCCGGAGCCAGGGTGAATCCGTCCAGCCTGTATTCGAAGTCGAACTCCAGCATCAGAGGCGTCGCCACTAGGTTAGGCGGAACATGTCGAAGTCATTGCGTCCATCAGCCTGTGGGGTTGCCGCGCTGGGGTGAGCCCCGAGCAGGCGAGCCGTGCGGTGGGCGGCGGGTCCGGCACGGAGCCCCGCCAAAGGGCGGGGCGACCCGGAGCAAGACCGCCCCACCCCAGGCCGCCAGGCCTGGGGTGCCGTCGCGGCTCCGCCGTTCGAGGGGTGCACCCCGGCGCGGCGTCGAGCTGGTATGGTCTTACTGCCGATGAGCATCAGGGGCGCACCCGAGGGAGCCGGCTCAGGATAAAGAGGAGGGCGCTGACGATGCCGATGGTGACGAGGGCCAGCGCATTGGCTTGGGCCAGGTCGTTGGCCTGCACGGCGTCATAGATGGCCAGAGGCAGCGTCTGGGTGCGGCCGGGGATGCTGCCTGCCAGCATCAGCGTGATGCCGAACTCGCCCATGCCGCGGGCGAACGCCAGGATGAGGCCTGCCAGGATCCCGCGCCAGGCCAGGGGAAGGGTGACGGTGAGAAAGACGCTGGCCGCGGATCGAAGTGTCCGGGCGGCCGCTTCGATGCGGGGATCGACGGACTCGAAGGCGGCCTGGACGGCCTTGACGACGAGGGGGAGCGACGCGACGGTGGCCGCGATCACCGCGGCTCGCCAGGTGAACACGATCTCCAGACCGGCGGCCTCGAGGGCCTTGCCCAGCGGCCCGGAATGGCCCAGGAGCAGGAGCAAGTAAAAACCCACCACGGTGGGGGGCAGGACCAGCGGGAGGATGACGACGGATTCGAGGACGTGGCGGCCGGGGAATCGCCTGCGGGCCAGAAGCCAGGCCAGGCCGATGCCGGTGAGACCGGCCAGGATGGTGCTCAGCGTCGCGACGCGGAGAGAGAGAAAGATCGGGAAGAGGTCCATAGTTGCCTCAAGAAAAATCAACCGCCATGATCACCCAGCGCGAGCGCTGGGTACCCGGGTCGCCAAGGAGGCTCCATTTCCCATCCCCCGACCGGCATGCCTTGAAGCACATCCCGATAGCTCTCGGAATTTTCATTTCTCTCTCCGTCGTCCCTTTCGGCCACGGCGTCCTTGGCGCCTTGGCGGTTCAATTCCCTTCCGTCGGCTCAGAACTCCCCGGGAGGGAGGAAGCCGAACCGTTTCATGATGGGGCGCCCCTGTGCCCCGCTTACGACCTGGATGAAGGCCCGCGCCAGATCGGGGTGTTTGGTGCGGGCCGTCACGGCTGCCGCCTGAACGATCGGCTTGTAGAGGGCCGGATCGATCCGGGTGAACCGGATCTCCGGCACCTGCGCGACCGACAGGGCCAGGATCGCCGCATCCACGTTGCCGGTCTGGAGAAACTGGAGGGCCTGGCGAATATTCTCCCCGTACACGAGCTTCGGTTGGATCCCGGTCCACACGCCGGCCGTTACCATGGCCTCGCGGGCCGCCATGCCGTACGGGGCGTGGTTCGGGTTGGCGATCGCGACCCGCCGGACGTCATCCCGCGTCAGGTCCCGCAAGCTGGAAAGGGCCGGCCGGTCCCTCCGGGTGGCGAGGACGATCCACCCTTGGGCGTATGGCTCCACGCTGTCCGCGATCACCGAGCCCGTGGAGCGCAGGTCTTCAACGTACGAGACGTTGGCGGCGAAGAATACGTCCACCGGGGCCCCCTGCTGGATTTGCTGCGCCAGTTGGCCGGTAGACCCGAATACCAGCGTCACCTTGACTTGATGCTCCTTCTCGAAGATAGGAGCGATCTCGCGAAGGGCGAACACCAGATCCGCCGCCGCCGCGACGATCAGCTCCCGCTCCGAAGTGGCCGTCAGCCCCCGGCCCGGCGCGAGGGGCAGCATGGCCGCCAGGAATCCGACGAGGAATCGCATCCTGCCTCGTCCCACGTGCCTCTCCAGATGGAAAGACGTTCGCGGGACGATACCAAGGCAGATACGTTGGGTCAAGGAATGAGCGGCCGGGAGAATCGGTCCGGGGCGGAGCCGGCATCCTGGCTCCGTGGCTTCCGACGTCTCCGTGTCAGGGCAATGTCAGCGAGTATCCGACGGTGCAGAAGGCGACGCCGTCGCCCAACTCCTGGGCCAGGCGCGCGCCAGCCCGAAGCCCCGTGCAGTGCGAGAGGCCCATGCGCTTGATCCCCAACCCCTTCAGGACGGCGATCGTCTCGCGCAGCTGCTCCGCCGGCGCAAAGTCCAGGTGGGTCCCGCCGATCACGGTGTGGATCGGCTTTCCGGGAAGCTTGGCCTGGAAGTGATCGATGGTGTTGATGAGGCCCGCATGGCAGCAGCCGAGGATGAGCGCCAGGCCCTCGCCCGTCTCCACCGCCATGGACTGATCGTCCCGCAGCGGATCCTTCCGGAATTCGCCGTCCTGCTTCACGAACAGGTCCACGTCCCCCGTCTCGAAGGCCCGGTGGCGTGCAATCTCGCCGCTCAGGTACACCCCCGGCGCGACTTGCCGGAACTCGGCTGAGAGATCGAAGGCCGCCCCCATCCCCTCCAACGCCTCGCGCTTGAAGGGGAGGCCAACATAGATGATCCGCTCGCCCACCTTTGCGTACCGATTAGCGAAGACCTCGGGGTGGGCATGGACCGGGATTCCCTTGCCGATCGCCCGCAGGACGCCGGCCAGGCCAGCCGTATGATCCATGTGCCCGTGGCTCAACACCATGCGATCGGCTGCCTTGAGATCCACCCCGAGGCGCGGGGCATTGTTGAGCGTGGCGAGGCCGGCCGGACCGGCATCGAACAGGATCTTGGCCTCGGGCCGGGACAGGAACAAGGAGAAGCCGTGCTCCGCATACAGGCCCGGGGACTTGCCCGGGACCGTATTTTCCGTGATCACCGTGAGCGTGGTCGCCATGGTTTCCTCCCTCCCTGAGGTTCGGTGGGAAGCCTTAGGTGGCCTGCGGCAGGGATGTCTTCAGCTCGGTGGTTCCATGGTCATAGCCCGAACCGCAGTCGCATCGGGCCGCTGTCGCGGCGGCATCCGACGTGCGATAGAATACGGCGAGGCTTTCGGCCGGCTCGCAAGGTTCGCAGCCGAGGCAACCGTGCAGCCGCGAGAGGTCCTGGCCTGCGCGGACCGTCGCGAGGAGGGCGTCCTTTTCGGATGAGTCGGGATGCTCCTCGAACCGCATCACCAGCTCCGTCAGACCCGCCTGGAGGCACTCGCAGTCGGCGCACCGTTCCACTTCGACGAAGGGCCGGAGCCTCTCCCACATCTCGCGAATTCGCCCGAGACTGTCCTGCCGAGCAGCGGGGCCACGCGCGCCCTCAGGCATGGCCTTCCCGAACGCCCAGCTTGCGCAGAATATCCTCCATGAGGCACCAGCCGGTCAGGGCCGACTGGAAGAGGTTCAATCCCACGAAGGCCGTGAAGAGCAACCAGTACGGGCTGTGCACCTGGCTGAGCAGCAGACTCACCAGGACGAATGTTCCCGCGATCAGCCGAATCCAGCGCTCGAGTGTCATCCCCACCCTCCCGGTCACGCCGCCGCCGAGGGCATGCCGTCCACCCGAACATCGACGGGTATCCCCTGCCGAACGGCCTGCGTGACCACGCAGAAGTCCTCAAAGATCTGCAAGCAGCGTTGCGCCTTTGCGGCCGTCTCGTCCGTCCACTTGGGCAGCAGCCGCACCTTCATGCCGCCGACCCGCAGGCGGCCCGCCTCGTTTCGCGTGAACTCGGTCAGAACCTCGGCCTCCAGCCCCTCCACGGGCAGGCGGGCCCTCCCCAGGCAGAACAAGAGACTGGCGGCCAGGCAGTTGCCCACCGCCGTGGCCAAGAGGCGCGAAGGGTTCGGGCCCTTCCCCTCGCCCAGCGGGGGCGACTCGTCCGTGATCAGATCGGGCATCCCCTCGTGGTCGAAGCGAACCCGAAACCGGTATCCCACCTCCTGGGCCATCGTCGTGCGGCTGGTCTTGTCGATGGGCTGGCTCATCGCTTCTCCTCCGTCCGTGACGGGTCATCCTCCGTGCTCGACGAGCACGACTGGACGCCTCACGTCGGCACCCCGGCTTTGCGCAAAATGATCCGGAGCACGATCCAGATCCCCAGGACGGCGATGACCGTCCACACTTCTCCGCCCCAGTTCATGATACCTCCTCGGTCTGTGTGACGATGCTCGATTCCATCTGGGTCGATCCCGTTGGCTCGGGCGGGCCGTCCCCTTTCCTCTCGCGCTTCTTTCCCATGTAGTATAGCACGGGGACTGCCATCCGGCTCAAGAAGGTCGAGGCCACTTCCCCCGCCATCAGGGAGATGGCCAGCCCCTGGAAGATGGGGTCGAAGAGGATGACGAAGGCGCCGACCACGACCGCCGCCGCCGTCAGGAGCATGGGCCGGAACCGGACGGCCCCTGCGTCCACGACCGCTTCCGCCAGCGGCATCCCCTGGGCCACGCGCAGCTCGATGAAGTCCACCAGGATGATCGAGTTCCGGACGATGATGCCGGCCCCGGCGATGAAACCGATCATGGAGGTCGCCGTGAAGAACGCGCCCATGAGAGCATGGGCGGGGAGGATGCCCACCAGGGTGAGCGGGATCGGGGCCATGATCGTGAGCGGCGTCTTGAAACTCCGAAACCAGCCCACCACCAGGACGTAGATCAGGATCAGGACTGCCCCAAAGGCCAAGCCGAGGTCGCGGAAGACCTCGACAGTGATGTGCCACTCGCCGTCCCATTTCATGGCCAGCTTGTCCGAGAGGAACGGCAGCCGGTAGGAGTAGGGTTCGATCGAGTAGCCCTCTGGCAGCTTCAGCCTGGCGATCTCCGGGTCCAGCTTCAGGATGGCGTAGACAGGGCTCTCCTCCGCTCCGGCCACATCCGCCGTGACGTACACCACCCGCCGCATGTTCTTGCGGTATATGTCATATCCCTGCAAGCCCGCCTCGGGCCGGACGACCTCGCTTAGAGGCACCAGGCGACCATCTCTTCCCATGACCCGCAGGTCGGTCAGACGCGTTACGCCTGAGCGCTCCGCTTCCGGGAGCCGGACGAAGAGCGGCACGTCCTCCTTCTCGTTCGGCAAGTGGGCGAGGCCGACCTCTGTCCCCCCCACGGCCAGCCGCAACGTCTGCGCCACCTCGTCCGCAGACACACCGTTCAGGGCGGCTTTCTGCCTATCCACCACGAAGCGGATGCGTGGTTGCGGGTCCTGCATGTACCAGTCTACGTCCACGACGCCCGCCGTCTTGGCGAAGAGTCCCTTGATCTCGCGGGCCAGCGCGATCTGTCGTTCGTAGTCGGGCCCGTACACCTCGGCCACCAGGGTCTGGAGGACCGGGGGACCCGGCGGCACCTCCGCCACCTGGATGCGGGCGCCGTAGCCTGCCGCGATGGCGTGGATGGCGGGACGGACCCGCTTGGCGATGTCGTGGCTCTGGGCGGTGCGATCCCCCCTGGCGAGGAGGTTCACCTGAAGATCGGCCTGGTAGGGCGCGCGCCGCAGGAAGTAGTGGCGCACGAGGCCGTTGAAGTTGTACGGCGCCGAGGTCCCCACGTACATTTCGTAGTCCGTCACCTCGGGTACCGTGGCGACGTACTCCCCGATCTCTCGCGTGACCCGCGCCGTCTGCTCCAGCGTGGTCCCCTCCGGCATGTTGACAATAACCTGGAACTCGCTCTTGTTGTCGAAGGGCAGCATCTTCACGTGGACGACCTTGAAGTACACCAGGGACATGGCAGCCAGGAGGAGGACCACCACGCCGCTCAGGAAGACCCAGCGCTTCCACGCCGAGAAAATGAGCGGGTTCATGATCCGGCGGTACAGCCGGGTCGTCCAGTCCTCACGGCCCTCGTCGTCCCCGGCCGTCCGCTGGCCCTTCAGCATCCGATAGGCCGCCCAGGGGGAGACGATGAAGGCGATGAAGAGCGAGAAGAGCATGGCCACCGAGGCGCCCACAGGGATGGGACGCATGTACGGCCCCATCAGACCGCCCACAAACGCCATGGGCAGAATGGCCGCAACGACCGCCCAGGTCGCCAGGATCGTGGGATTCCCCACTTCGGCGACCGCCTCGACCGCTACGGCGGTGAGCGGGCGCCCCCGGTTCTCCGGCAGGTGAAAGTGGCGGGTGATGTTTTCAACCACCACGATGGCGTCATCCACCAGGATGCCGATGGAGAAGATCAGGGCGAAGAGGGTCACCCGGTTCAGCGTGTAGCCGTAGACGAAGTACAGGAACAGGGTCAGGGCCAGCGTCACCGGGACCGCCATCAGGACGACGGTGGCCGAGCGCCAGCCGAGGAAGAGCGCGATCAGGATTGTGACCGACAGCGTGGCCAGGATCAGGTGCTTGAGGAGTTCGTTCGACTTATCCTGGGCGGTCTCCCCGTAATTGCGCGTCACGGCGACCTGCACCTCGCGGGGGATCAGGACCCCCTTGAGGGAGTCCACCTTGGCCAGGACCCGGTCGGCGATGGTGACGGCGTTCGTCCCCTTGCGCTTCGCCACGGCGATCGTGACGGCAGGGTAGTCCTGCCCGGCCGGCGGGGCACCCAACCGGCCGGTTGGGTCGCCCGCGATGCCCTTGGCATAAGCGGCCTTGCCCACGCCGAACATGACGTAGGAGCGAGGCTCCTCGGGCCCATCCACGATTCGGGCCACGTCCTGGAGATAGACGGGGCGGCCCTGGAAGGCGGCGACGACCACGCGGCCGATCTCTTCGGGCCGCTCCAGCCACCGCGCGGTATCCACCAGGATCTCGCGGTTCCCGCTGCTGAAGCTCCCGGCGCGCAGCTCCTTATTGGTTGCGCTCAGGGCCTGGACCACCATCCCGGGGGCCAGGTTGTGGGCCGCCAGGCGAGCGGGGTCCAAGAGGATCCGCACCTGCCGGCGCTCGCCGCCCAGGATCCGCGTCTCCGACACGTCCTGGATATCCTTGATCTGATCGTCGAGCTGGGCTGCGATCCGGCGGAGCGTGAAGCCGTCCAGCCGGTCGCTCCACAGGGTCAGGCCGAGGATGGGGACGTCGTCGATGGAGCGCGGCTTGATGAGCGGGGTGGACGCGCCGGGCGGGATCAGGTCGAAGTTGGCGTGCATCTTGTTGTAGAGCTTGACGATGCTCTTCTCTTCGTCCTCCCCCACCTTGAAGCGCACGATGGCGAAGCTTTCCCCGGGGCTGCTGGTGGAGTAGACGTACTCCACGCCCGGGATCTCCATCAGCTTCTTCTCCATGGGGATGGTGACGCGCTCCTCGACCTCTTTCACGCCGGCCCCGGGCATCTGGACGAAGACATCCATCATGGGGACGATGATCTGCGGCTCCTCCTCGCGCGGCGTGGCGATGATGGCGAAGATCCCGAGGAGGATGGACGCGACCACGACCAGCGGCGTCAGGCGCGAGTCGATGAACGTGCGGGCCAGGCGGCCGGCCAGGCCCAGCGGTCCGGTGTAGGGCTCGGGTTCAAGCGATGAGGTCGGGGACTGCGTCATGGTGCTCGACTACTTTCCCTCTACCTCTCTACCTCTTCGATGCGCGCGCCGTCGCTGACGCGCTCGGTGCCGGCGACAACCACAGGCTCCCCACCCGTCAATCCAGAGAGAATCTCGACGGCACCCTGGCTGGCCGCGCTCCACGATGGCCTCGCGGACGACCTGGATGGCCCGTCGCCGACCAACCGGCACCCAGGCGCGACCGAAGAGGCCGGATCGCAGGCGCGGGGAGGCCGGGAGGTCCAGCCGGACCCGCGTCGTTCGGGTGGTGGCGTCGGCGGAGGGGACAATCTCACTCACGACGGCCGGGGTGGAGATGCCGGCCGCCTCGACCTGGACAGACAGGGATTGTCCGCGACGGATCCCGGTGCTTTGGGATTCAGGGACCGCAACTTCCAGCCAGTATCGCCGGGAATCCTCGAGGGTGAGGAGGGGAGCGCCGGGGGCCGCCAGGGATCCCACGTCCGCGTGCTTGACGGCCACCACACCGCTGATGGGTGCGGCGATCTTGGCATAGCCTTCCATAACCCGAACGCTCGCCAGTTCGGCGCGCGCCGTTTCGATGTGGGCCTGAGCCTGCTGTCTCTTGGCATGCAAGACCTGAACCTCGGCCGCCGCCCGCTCTACCTCGGCCACCGCGGCTTTGTGCCGGGCCACGACCTGGTCGTACTCCTGGGGCGCCACCGACTTCCGCTCCAGCAGCCGCTGGTAGCGGGAGAGCGTGGCGGCCGCCAGGTCGCGCTGCGCCTCGGCCGCAGCCCGAGCCGCATTCGCGGCGGCAATGGCGCGGTCCACCTCGGGAATGGCGCTCTCGGCCTCGCGCACCCCCGCCTCGGCCCGTCGCACCTGGGCGGCGATGTCGCTGTCGTCCAGCTCCACCAGCACCTGCCCGGCCTGGACTTCGCTTCCCTCGCGGACGTACACGGCCAGGATCTTTCCCACGATCTTGCTGGATAGGGTCGTGGAGGTCCGCGATTTCACCGTGCCCGTCACAAGGGCGGCCTCGTTCACATCGGCCATGGTCACGACGCCGACGGTGACATCCCGGACGACCTTCGGCTCGGGCGCCTTCGCTGGCTGCGCGGGTTCTCTCCCGCACGCGGCCGACACAAGGAATGCAAGGACCACTGGGGCGGCGTGTCGCAATGTCCGCATGGCTCAGAACCTCGCGCGGTCTAATGTCCCCAGGCTGAGATCCAGCCTGGCCTGGCCCACCGTCGCATCGTAAAGGGTCCGGGTCAGATTCGTGCGGGCGGCCGTCAGGGCGGTCTCGCTGTCCAGGAGTTCCACGATGGTCGTGAGTCCGGCGTCATAGCGGTCCTGGACGATCCGCAGGCTCTCCTCCGCCTGGGTCACGGCGTCCTTGGCCACGGCCACCCGCTGGCGGGCTGTCTGGAGGGCGAGGAAGGCATCGTGGACTTCCAGCCCGATGGCGCTGGCCAGCCGCTCGCGCAGTGCCGTGGCCCGTTGGCGATTCGCCAGGGCCTCGACGAGGCGCGCGTGGTCGGCGCCGCCGCTGAACAGGTTCCAGTTCAGGACCACCCCGACCGCCCAGCTATCCTGTCCCGCCGAACTGAAGCGGTTGTTGTTGATCTCGTAGTTGCCCGTAAGATGCATGGTCGGGAGGAACGCGCCCTCCGCCCGCAGGACCTCTTTCTCCAGCCGTTGTTCTTCCAACGCCGCCTGCCGGTAATCCGGCCGGTGTTCCCGGGCCAGATCCTCCAAGCCTTCCAGCCGGTTGTAACGCAGCGGAAAAAGATCCAGGCGACCGGTAATCTTGTATCGCTGATCCAGGGCCACACCCATGGCGTCGTTGAGGCTGGCGCGCGCCAGTTGGACCTGGTTCGCGGCCGCAATGGCCTCTTCCTTCAACCGGGCCAGCCGGACGCGGGCGGCCAGGACATCCGAGGCCACGGCCACCCCGGCGTCGTGCCGGGCCTCGGCCGCCGACAGATTCGCCTCGGCCGTCCGGACGGCCGCGTCCACCGTCGCCTGGGCCTCCTGGGCCAGGAGAATACCGTAATACGAGCGGACGACGCCGAACATGACCTCGTGCTCGACGCGGACACGCCCCCTTTCCGCGGATTCACGACCGAGTTCTGCCTGCTGGTAGCCGAGGAGGGTCCGGCCGCCCATGAAGAGGGGCACGCTGCCCCCGATATTCGTCCGCCAGCTACTGATCGGGTCGGGATGGTTCAACCGGTCCACGGCAAAGTCGGCGGCCGTGAATCGTCCCTGGTTGAGGAGGGAGCCAAAGGCGTAGACCGGGTTGTCGCTCCTTGTGATCCCCTCGGAGAAATCCACCCGGGGCAAAAAACCCGCCCGCGCCTGGTCAACGCCGGCAGCCGCAGCCGCTGCCTGATGGCTGGCGGCTCGGAGGGCAGGATGCCTTTCCACAGCCAGCTTCACCGCATCGGCGAGGCCGAGTTCGGCGGAGGGCCCGCTGGTGCCCTGGGCCGCTTCCGAGATGCCTGGACTTCCCATGAGGAACAGGGGGAGGACCAACCAGCCGAGCCTTGAGAGTCGCCGCGCCTTCATGACTTCCTCCGCAGACGGGACGGCTGCCGTCCCTCCTTTATTCTGATCCTGAAATATTGCGAAGGATTCAGGTCAAATCCAGGAATCGAAGGGTCGGATCCAAGGGACGCGATCCGGCCCAACTATACGTGGGACGGCCCCCGGGGGCGCAACCGAGAAGGGCGCGGGGACGCAACGACGGATGAAAGCGGGACTACTTGGATTTGGGGAGATGGGAGGATATGAGGGCCCGCAGGTCGGCCGCCACCTCGGGCGGGATCGGCTTCGAGGGCAACCGGTGGCACATTTCCGCCGTCTTCTTCAACGTCTTGGCGAAGGCCACGCAGGATTCGCACCCGTCCATGTGGCGCCGGATCTCTTCGCAGATCTCCTGCGACAACTCACCGTCCACATACTCCGACAGGCGCTCGAACAGCTCCCGACAGGTCATGGACATCTCGTGCTCGTGGGTTGAATCAGGGCGCTTGTCATCTCTCATTGGGTTTGATCCAAGAATCGTGACTTGGGTTCAGGCGATTCCGTCGGCCCTCTCAGGGCCTCGGATGGTCCTGGAAATATGCCGCCAGTTCCCGCCGGACGAAGACGCGGGCGCGGTGCAGACGGGACTTCACCGCCGGCACCGAGAGGTTCAGCATCTCGGCTGTCTCCTCGGCCGAAAACCCCTCGATGTCCCGAAGGACGAGGACGATCTTGTACTCCCGGGGCAGGCGATCGATGGCTGCCTCCATCTTCTCCGACAGTTCGCCGCGAAGCAACGCGCGCTCGGCGTCCTGGGACCAATCGGCGATCTCGGGTTTCCTGCCGTCCGCGCCGGGGCGGGGCATCAACTCGTCCAGGGACAGCTCTTGCTCCGGCTCCGGGTCATGGACGCCCCGCCGGCGCTTCTTGAGGCAGGCGTTACTGGCGATCCGGTACAGCCAGGTGGTGAACCGGCTCTCTGCGCGGAAGTCCTTGATCGAGCGGAGCATTCCGAGAAACGTCTCCTGGAGAATGTCTTTGGCGTCCTCGACGTTTCGGCACATCCGCATGGCGAAGTTGTACACGCGGGCCTGGTGGGCGCGGACCAGTTCTTCGAGGGCCGCGGAATCTCCCGTGCGAGAGGCCTCGATCAAAGCCTGCTCGTTGGATGGGGGCAGAGCGCTTGTCACCGGAAGTGTTACCTCGTGGTCATTCTTCGCCCGCAAGGCCGATGGCGGCGACCTTGGCCCGGGTGGCGCGCGCGAGGTCCTGCGGCTGAATGAACAATTGCATCCCGCGCATGCCCGCGCTGACGCTGACGATGGGCTGCGCCAGCGCGCCCTCGTCCAGATACACCGGGTAGTCCTTCTTGCCGCCGAGTGGGGAGACCCCACCCCGGATGTATCCCGTCAGGCGATGGATCTCGTCCTTCTCGACCATCTCGACCTTCCGGTTGCCCGACTCCCTGGCCAGCGCCTTCAGGCTCAGCGTCATGGTGCCGGGCAGGCAGGCCAGGATGACGCCGGTGCGATCTCCGCGCACCACCAGGGTCTTGAAGACCTGGGCCAGCGGGATGTGGAGTTTCTCGGCGACCTCGTCTGCGCCGAGTTCCTCTTCCTGGAATTCCCGGATCTCGTACGGGATCCCCAGCTTGTCGAGGGCCTGTGCCGCGCGAGTCTTCATCTACGGCAGGAGGACGGCCTTGATGTAATCCTTCGGGGGGTCCGTCGCAAGCTGGCGGAAGACCTGGACGCCCTCGCCGAGGCGAAACGTGCGGACCCAGGGATCCAGCGTGATCTTCCCATGGGCGAAGAGGCCGATGGCTGTCCGAAGATCGTGATGGGTCACCGCGAAGGAGCCGAGGACCTTGCGCTCGCCCAGCACCACGTCGAATCCAGACAGCTGGGTGGGATCATCGTGCAGGCCCAGCCAGACAACCTCGCCACCCCGCCGCGCCATCTTCACGGCCGCGTCGCGGGTCTCCGCGGCGCCCACGGCATCAACCACCACGTCGGCCCCGCGTCCGTGAGTCATCTGCTGGACGGCGGCCACCACGTCTTGCTTGCCCGGGTTGAAGACCGTCTCGGCACCGAGCTGCGAGGCCACGTCCAGTCGCGCGTCGGACACGTCCACGGACATCAGCCGGAGGGCGCCAGCAGCCTTGGCGACCTGCAGGGCGAACAGGCCGATGGTGCCTGCGCCGAGGATCACCACGGTCTCGGGGAAGCGCTGGCTGGTGAGCGACAGGGCATGGACCCCGTTGGCCAGCGGCTCGAGGAGTGAACCCTGGACGGGCGAGACGGTGCCGGGCAGATGCAGGAGTGTCGAGACGGGCACGGCGCAGTATTCCGCGAATCCGCCCGGCCGCTTCATCCCGAACACCTCGCCGTCCCGGCACAGGTGCACGTTGGCGTCCAAACAATCCTGGCACTGCCCGCAGGCGATCACCGAGTTCACCCCCACCCAGTCCCCCTGCTGGTACCCCGTCACCCCTGGGCCGACCTCGGCCACCTGACCGCAGAATTCGTGCCCGGGGATTGCGGGGGGCGTCCGGCGCGCCGAGTGGGTGACGAACCCGTGGAGCTCGGAACCGCAGATCCCGGCGGCCGCCACCCGGAGCACGACCTCTCCGGGTTTGGGGGACGGCTCGGGGACGTCCCGGAGCTCGAGCTCATCCCAGGCGGGATAGTAGATGGCTTTCATGGTAGCGGAGAAATATCAGAGACGCCGTGGGGCTGTCAACTGTGGCGGCGACAATTGTCCGGAGACCGAAGGGAGCCTCCATGCCGAAGCTGCTGGGCCGCCGCCCATCACGACGTTGTCTGGATCAGCGGACTGGCGAGACCAGGCGCATACCGGAAGCGAACCTCGCCCTTGACAAGAGCCGGCGCCGGGCATAGCGTCCGCGGTCGGGGTTGCCGACCGGGCGGACCTCCGGAGGATATCCGCATACGTCGGACCGTCGTCATTGCGGGAGGCGTGCAGGGTGAGCGTGCGATCAAGGGGGTCAGAGCATGAAGGCGAGAGCCGCGGTCTTATTCGAGCCGAAGCAGAAGCTGTCGCTTGAGGAAGTGGACGTCCCGGCTCCCCGGGAGGAGGAGGTGCTGGTCCACATGGCGGCGGCAGGGGTCTGCCATAGCGACCTGCACGTGATGAAGGGCGACCTGGCGGCGCCACTGCCCGCGATCCTCGGCCACGAGGGGTCGGGGATCGTGGCCGAGGTGGGACCCGGGGTGAAGGACATGCGGCCGGGGGACCACGTTATCCCGCTGTGGCGGCTGAGTTGCGGGGAATGCGAGTACTGCACCGGTGGCCGCCCCGCCCTGTGTTCGGCTGGCGCCGAGATCCGAAGGACGGGAACCCTGCCGCTCGGTGGGACCGGATTCAGGCTGAGCGGGAAGGAAATCAAGCGATTCGGCGGCGTGTCCACGTTTGCCGAGTATTCGGTCATCCCCCAGAAGGCCCTGCTCAAGATCCCCGAAGAGTTTCCTCTGGATAGGGCGGCCCTGCTCGGGTGCGCGGTGATCACCGGCTACGGCGCGGTCGTCAATGCGGCCCAGGTAAGGCCAGGCAGCCTCGTGGCGGTGTTCGGTGCGGGCGGCGTGGGCCTCAACGTGATCCAGACGGCGGCCCTCGCGGGGGCCGCGATGATCATTGCGGTGGACTTGCGCCAAAACAAGTTGGAGTTTGCCCGCCAGTTCGGGGCCACGCACGCGGTCGATGCGTCCCAGGGCGACCCCGTGGAGCAGGTGCGGGCGATCACGGGCGGCCGGGGAGTGGACTACGCCTTCGAGGTGGTGGGGCTTCCCGCCACGATGCGCCAGACGTTCGACGCCCTGGCCAAGAGGGGAGTGGCGGTCGTCGTGGGGATCGGTCCGACAAAGGGCGAGGTGGCGATTCCCGTGATCCCGCTCGCCTGGGAGGACCGAGTCCTCATGGGGACGCTGTATGGATCGGCCCGGCCCCGCATCGACATTCTGAAGCTGATCGAGCTGTATCGCGCCGGCAAGCTGAAGCTGGACGAACTGCTCACGCGGAGCTACCCGATCGAGCAGATCAACGAGGCCTACGCCGCCCTGGAGCGCGGCGAGGTGGCCCGGAGCGTGGTGACGTTCTAAGGTACGCCATTCACTCTGCCTGTCCCCGTCCCCCTCGCGATTGCAGGGTTGGGAAACGGCTTGTTTTTCCCCGAGGCATATGCTATCAAGCCTTGGTCCCAAGACTACTTCTCCATCCGCGGATTGCCCGCGACGGAGCCAAACCTTCCGGGGGAAAGCCCGCTGCATGGAGGGAAGGGCGATGACGGCCGAGACCACAGACCTTCAGGGCTTGCGACAGCGGTTGGAGCGGGTGGAGCGGGAGAGCCGCCGCTTGAAACAGATTGGTGTTGTGGTGCTGGCCGGGATTGTTGGAGCCGTGCTGATGGGGCAGGCCAAAGCCAGCCGAGTGGTTCAGGCTGAGAAATTCGTAGTTCAGGATGGAAGCGGGAGGGCGCGGGCCGAGTTGGGCACCACTCCCGACGGCAGAGTGGCCCTCGTGCTCTTCGACCAGAACGGCAGGTCTCGCATTGAGCTGAGGGTGTTGCCTGACGACCGGGTGGGCCTCCTGCTCCACAGCAAGGACCAGAAGCCCCGGGCGGCATTGAGGGTGTTGCCTGACGGCCGGGCCATGCTGGCTATTTATGATAAGGACGAAAAGCTCCACTGGCAAACTCCGTAGGCAGGAGCGCCGCCACCGCAAGAATGTACCCGACCCCAATTCTGCGGCGACGTTCCGTTTCAACACCCTTACGCTGAGGGAGAAATCCACGGGCCTCTTAGGCCTCCCCCGATTCTGAAGCTCACGGCCGCACCAGGCGATCTCTCCACTCCGATCCCAAGACCTCCACCCCCTCAGGCCACACCAAGGCCCACGCATTTCCTTGAGCTTGGGGCCTTAAGCTGCTAAATGGTGTCTGCCGATTTCCTTGGCCAAGGCTGGAGCCGGGGGGATGTATGATCCCAACAGCGCCAGGTCTGCGACAGTCCCGTAGCCGATGAAGGACGAGCCCGTGCAGTGAGGAATCAACCGACCGGGATCGGCTATGGGGGAACGGGAGGGGAGTGTCATGAGTCTGGCTGATATGAAATGTATTCCATGCCGAGGTGGGATACCTCCGATGGAGAAGCAGCGCGCCCGCGAGCTGCTGGGGCAGCTTTCGCCCGGTTGGGGGCTGAACCAGGCGGGACACCTGGAGCGGACGTATCCGTTCAAGGACTTCGCCCAGGCTTTGGAGTTCGCCAACGCGGTGGGTGCGGTCGCCGAGTCGGAGGGGCACCATCCCGATCTACACATTGCCTGGGGCGAGTGCAAGGTTGAGGTCTGGACCCACAAGATCCAGGGACTCACCGAGAGCGACTTCTACCTCGCCGCCAAGGCAGATCGCGCCTACGACTCCATGCCCAGGACCTCTTGAGCCGCCAAGTCGGCAACCAGGCAATCTGGCAACTTGGCAATCCGGCAAGCCGGACCCCCCGATTGCCGGGTAGCGGGCACCCTCTGGGTGAGGTGCACCGGATCCCCAATTGCCCCTCGGGAGGGTTAGTCGGCGCGGGTCGTGTCGGCGGGGATCGGCACCCGGAGGAGCGGGGATAGGGGGATCACAACGAGAACCACGAGACCGATGACAGTCAGCGTGGCGGGGACGCCGGCCCAGTCCGAGAGGAAACCGTAGATGGTCGGGGCTAGAGCGCCCGAACCGATGCCGAGTGTGTAAAACAGGCCATAGGCGCGGGAGCGCCGCTCGGGCACGACCAGCTCGGCGACGCTGCCGTAGAGCACGGACGATGTGCCGTTGAGCGCCACGCCAAGCAAGGGGAGCATCACCAGCACGGGCCGAAGGGAGATGAGCAGCAAGGCGAAGATTCCGAGGCCCGTGGCGGCCTCGGTGAGAATCACGGTCCGGATGATCCCCAGCCGCTCCGCCGCGGCGCCGCAGACGAATTTTCCGATGGCGCCTCCGGTAAACGTGAGGCCCAGCGCCAGTCCCACCGTTTCGACCGTTCCGCCTTTGGCGATCAGGAGGAAGGGAAGGTAAGTCAGCAGGGAGGTTCGCGTACTGCTGTCAATGATGTGGATGGCCGAAAGAACACTGAAACCTCGGGCATCCCGGATTCCCCAGCCCCTTCCTCTCGCGGCCGGAACCGGCGGGTCGCCTTCCTTCGCCAGTGGAGTCACGACTAGGGTCGTCAGGACGATCAAGACTCCCACGGCTCCCGCAAAGGTCAGGATGCCGACACCCCGGGTTGCCCAGCGCCAGCCGACCCACGCGGTGACCAGGGCCGCGGCCGCCGGGAGGGTCATCTTTCCCAGGTCACCGGAGAAATTGTAGGTTCCCAGCGCCATCCGCTGCGGTCCCTCCTCGTACACCCGGGAGACCAGCGCGGAGGATAGGGGGTGCTGCACGGCCGATCCGGATCCGGCAACCAGCAGGAGCAGGAGCAGCCACTCGAAGCGGGATGCCGTGCCGATGCTGAGAAAACCCAAGGCACACAGGAAAGTTCCCGCCGCCAGGAGGCGCGCCTCACCCCAGCGCTCGGCCAGGAGGCCGGCCGGGATCTGGAAGAGAGACATCGCCCCCGAGTAGGCGGTCTTGAGGAGTCCAACCTGGGCAAAGGAAAGCGAGAACTCCCGCGCCCAGACGGGAAACAGAACGTAGAGAAGGTCGGAGAGGCCGTCGTGCAGGAAGTGGGTGGCGCAGGCGGTCACAGTTGTGGCCCGCGCATGAGGTCTGGTCATGAAACGCATTCTTTCAAGTCGTCCTGCACCCTGTCAAGCCCGCGTGCCTGTTCCGCGCGGGGGTCCGCCGGATTGACAACGCGCAGTCCTGGGCCTATCCTCGGATCTGGATTCTGAATTCTCGTGGCGAAATAGGCATGGAATGCGACGCGCCGCGAGGTGATGCGCAAGTTCCTTCTCGGGTACGAGGGCGCGAACCACACGGGGCAGGCAAGCATCATCCTGACGGGGGTGACCCCGTAACCCGGTCGAAGGCAACGGCCGGTGGAGGCAGAGACATGGCAACCTTGGAGATGCGGGGGTTTCGGCGGCGGGTCCTGGGCAAGCTCCGGGAATACGAAGGGCACGTGAAGCGCCTCGAGGGGCAGATCATGATCCTGAGGGGAAAGGCCCAACAGGCCACCGGAGAGGCGCAGGAGAAACTCGGGAAGCTCCTGGCGGAGGTGGAACGCGAGGCCGAGGGCGCGCGAGGCGCCGGCCGGGCCGCACTCGAGGGACTGGAGCATGCGGTCGCAGCGGGGCAAGCGTTCCTGACGCAGATCAAGGGCCGGCTGGCCGAGGTGGACGTGCTGCCGCCATCCGTCGTGGCGAAGAGCCGGGAGGCCCTCCGCCGCGCCACCATCGAGGCCAAGGCCCTGCGCCACGGCGTGAAGGTCGGCATCCGTGTGGCCAAGCGCGCCTCCAAACGGGCCAAGGCCGCCAAGGCCTGAGTAGGGCGGGATATCCGGCAGCCACGATCTCCGGTCGCTGGCCGCCAAGGAGTGAGCCTGCAGAATCCCCCTCCAGTTCGGCATGATCTGGATCATACCGGGGTGGCCCGCGGAATCATACAAGTACCAATGCGACGGGTCACCTCGGTCGCGATCCGGTCCTCCACGTCCGCTCCGAGAGGTTCGACAACTTTCGCAAGATCGGGGAGGAGACTCCTGCAATGACCTTGCCCGGTGTGGGTCGGCCGATCGTGCCGAAGGAGCACGGCGCCTGGGCGGTGCTATACGGCTCGTTCCTGGCGGGGGTGGGTGTGGCCGGACGGGTCACGCTCCCGGTGGCGCTTTGTCTCGTGGGAATCACGGCAGCGGCCTTCGCCAATGGCTCGCTGGCCATTCTGGCGCGGTCCAACGCCGGCGACGTCCACATGGGGCGACGCCGGCACGCCCTCACCTGGTTCTTCCTTTGCGGGGCGGTGGCTGGAGCCGCCCTTGTGCCCCTGCTCACGGTTTTCCGGATGACGTTCCTCCTCCCCTTCGGCATGACGGCAGCCTTCTTCCTGTTGCTGCGGGCGCACCTGATCCGGGAACGGGATGACCGCACCCTGATCGGGGAACTCGCGGGCGCGGCGGGACTGACCATGGTGGGGGCGGTCGGCCACGCCGTTTCAGCGGGGGAAGCCCGGCCGATCTCGGCCGTGCTGTGGTTGTTGCTCTGGCTCTTCTTTGCTGGCGGGATCTTTTACGTCCGGATGCGCGTCCATGGCATGGTCGCCCAGCGCAAGGGTGCCCCGGGTGCATCCAATCCGGCGTTCTGGTCCTGCGTGATCTATCACGCGCTGCTGCTCGTGGCGATGCCGGCGCTGGCGGCGGCCCGGATCGTTCCCTGGCCGGTCCTCCTCGCATTTGCCCCTGCCGTGTGGCGGGCCGCGGTCGGCCTCCAGCGGGAGGAGAGACGGCTCGACCTGCGGCGCCTGGGATGGTCCGAGGTGGCCGTCGCCACGTCCTTCGTGATCCTTCTGATCGCCGCCTTTCGCCTCACCCCCCTCGCCGGCTGGCCTCCTTTCTAGAAATAGCACGCTGGGAAGCTAGGAAACCAGGAGGCTGGGATGCTTCACGCCTCGGCGCTTCCAAGCTTCCCACCATTGAGGGCGGTTCTGCTGCCCGAAAGTCTTCGGGGCTGGTAGAGAGGGCTGTCCTGTGGTAGAAGTCATTCCAAGGGAGACCACCGTGTCCGTACCCATCATCGCCATCGTGGGCCGGCCCAACGTCGGGAAGTCCACGCTGTTCAACCGGCTGCTGCGCGGGCGGAAGGCCATCGTCGAAGACACCCCGGGCGTCACGCGCGATCGGCTGTACGGCGAGTTCGACTGGCGCGGCCGGCGCTTCATCCTGGTAGACACCGGCGGCTTCGAGGCGGACCCCATAGGGATTATGGCCCAGGTGCGCGCCCAGGCGGAGCAGGCGGTGGCGGAGGCGGACGTCATCCTGCTCCTCGTAGACGCCAAGGACGGGCTCACGCCCGCGGACGCCGAGGTGGCGGGCCTGCTCCGCAAGGCGGCGCGGCGACCCATTCTGCTGGTAGTCAACAAGGTGGATGCCGCCAGCCAGGAGACCCTGGCGGCGGAGTTCCATCGGCTGGGATTCGAGCCGGTGCTCCCCATCTCGGCGGAGCAGGGGCAGGGGATCGGCGAGCTGCTGGACGCGGCGGCCTCGCAGGTGCCGCAGGTGGAGGCTCCATTGCAGGAGCCAGGCGCCGTGACGGTCGCGGTGATCGGCCGGCCCAACGTGGGGAAGTCCTCGCTGGTCAACCGGTTCCTGGGGGCGGACCGGGTCCTGGTGAACCCGGAGCCGGGGACGACCCGGGACGCCGTGGACACCCGATTCAGCTATCGGGGGCGCAACTACATTCTGGTGGACACGGCGGGCATCCGGGCCAAGGGCCGCATCGGCCGCTCCGTCGAGCGGTACAGCGTCTCCCGCGCCCTGGCCGCCGTGCGCCGCGCGGACGTGGCCCTGATCCTGGTGGATGCCGTGGAAGGGGTCACGGTGCAGGACACCAAGATCGGCGGCGAGGCGCACGAGGCGGGCTGCGGCAGCATCCTGGTCGTGAACAAGTGGGACCTCAAGGGGGGGGGACGCGACGCGGACGCGGAGTACCGCCTTGCCCTGCAAGAGAAATTCAAGTATCTTGCCTACGCGCCTGTCGCCTTCGTCTCCGCCCTGACGGGACATCGGGTGATGCAGCTGTTCCGGTTGATCGATGCGGTGGCAGCGGAGCGGGAGCGCCGGATCGGCACGCCGGAGTTGAATACCGTCATTCAGGAGGCGGTGAACCGCCGCCCGCCGCCCGCAGAGCGGGGCCGCCCGGTGCGGATCCGCTACGCGACACAGGTGGGCGTGAAACCGCCCACCTTCCTTTGCTTTGCCACGGCGGGCAGCCGGCTGCATTTCTCCTATCTGCGCTACCTCGAGAACTGCTTGCGCGAGGCCTACGGATTCCGTGGCACGCCGATCCGCCTGGTTATCCGCGGTCGTGGGTGAGTGACGACGAATGCCGTCATGCTTTCCGGCGCGGTTGCCGGGAGATGGAGTGGATGAAAGCCATCGCGTCCCCAGGTTGCCCGAGGCCTGATCAGCCGATGGATCGCGTCGCAGAGGGAGGCGCGGTGTGAGCGCGCAAGGGTACGACGTCGCCGTGGTGGGCGCCGGGATTGGGGGCCTGGCCACGGCCGGCCTCTTGGCCCGAGTGGGGCGGTCCGTGATCCTGCTGGATCGGGCGACGCGACCGGGCGGGGTCTGCCAGGACCTCACGATCGACGGGCACCGGTTCGAGGTCGGCGCGACGCTTCTCTCCGGCTTCGGCCCCGGCGGCCCGCTGGCCATGCTCTCCCAGCGCCTGGGCATCCGCCTTGCCGTCGCAGAGGCGGACCCGGCCTTCCAGGTGGTACTCCCCAGCCATCGGATCAGCCTGTGGACACAGCCCGAGGCCTGGCGGCGCGAGATCCGCCGCGAGTTCCCGGACGAGGAGGCGACCTGGCGGGCCCTGTGGTCGGAGCTGGAGGCCGTGGCGGCGGAGCGAGAGCAGGCGGCCAAGCTGCTTCCATCCTTGCCGCCCGAAAGATGGAGGGAGCGCCTGCAAGTCTGGCGTGCCTTGACGCTGGGGATGCTTTCTCCCGTGCCTGCCAAGACCGGCGCCATCCTGAAGCGGGCGCTGCATACGCCTTTGCGCACGACCATGCTGCGGCATGGGCTGGGCGAAACGAGTCAGCGGGTCGTGGAAGCCGTGCTGTGGTACCTGCTGCTGCGAGGTCCCGACGGATGCTCGACCCTGGAGGCGGCCGTGGCCTTCCAGCAGGCGCGCGGCGCCGCGACCATTCCGGGAGGCTCAACTGCCCTGGCGGATGCGCTGGCGGAAAAGTTCCAACGGGATGGAGGGCAGCTCCGCCTGGGGACACCGGTGGACCACCTTCTCCTCGAGGGCGGTCGCGTCGCGGGCCTGGTGACGGCAGGCGGCGAGACGATCCGGGCTCGCTTCGTGGTGGCCGATGTGCCGCCGGGGGTGCTCGCCGGGTCGCTGCTGCCACCCAGGCGCGGGTGGCGCCGGCGCCACGCCCTGGACGGCCCCTGGCATCCCGCGCGGGTCGCGCAGGCGATGGTCCTGGCCGTCCCCGAGGTCCTGGTGCCGTCGGAACTCTCGGGGCACTGCTTCGTCGTGCAGGACCCGCGTCGCCCCGCGCGGGAAGAGAACGTGGTGTTTGTCCGATCGGCCCCGGGCGTGGACGATCAGCGGGGGCCCGGCGCCCTGCGACATTTCACCGTCGGACGCTTTCTCACGGTACCACCGCAGGGGGGAGAGGACTCGGCCGAGGAAGAGCTGGTGGAAGTGCTGGACGAACTCGTGCCGGGTGTGGGCGGCGCAATGGCCTTCCATCGGGTGCTGGGGCCCGCGGACTTGGAAGAGGCGTGGGGGCGGCCGTCGGCCACAGTCTGGCACGGAGCCGACACGCAAGAGTGGCTGGGAGGGAGGGGCCTCCCTCACCGGCTGGGCTGGCCGGGGCTTTTGGCCGTGGGGGAGTGGACCTATCCCGGTCGCTTGGTTGCCAATGTTGTGGAAGGAGCGATGCGGGTGGTGGACCTGATCGCCGAGGGCATGTGATCATTATTTCACAGGGAGGTCGCCATGATCGAGCGGTTCTTTGATCTGCGGGCGCGTGGGACGAATGTGGGGACCGAGATTTTGGCCGGGGTCACGACCTTCATGGTCATGGCCTACATCATTTTCGTCAATCCCACCATCCTGAATTTCTCGGGCATCAAGGACCTCCAGAACCTGGGGCCCGGCTTTGCGCCCACGCTGGCCGCCACCTGCCTGGTGGCGGGGGTCATGACGGTGCTGATGGGTCTCCTCACCGATTACCCCTTCGCGGTGGCCTCGGGCATGGGATTGAACGCCGTGGTGGCGTTCCAGCTCATCGTGGGACTGAAGCTGCCCTGGACCGCGGCCATGGGAGTCATCTTCATGGAGGGCGCCGTCATCACGATCCTGGTGCTGACCGGCTTCCGCGAGGCGGTCATGAACGCCATCCCGATCTCCCTCAAGCGGGCCATCGGCGTCGGCATCGGCCTGTTCATCCTCTTCATCGGGCTCTTCTCGGGTGGGCTGGTCAAGCAGGGCCCCCCCGGGGTGCCCGTCACGCTAGGGGATCTCAAGTCGTTTTCCGTCCTGGTCACCCTCATCGGGTTGCTGCTGACGGTCTCGCTCATGGCGCTTCGGGTCAAGGGGGCGCTTCTGATCGGGATTCTGCTGACGACCGTGGTGGCGATCGTGATCAACGCTGCCAGTGGCTACACGGCCTTCACGATCCCAGGCGTGGCGGTGGTTCCCTCCAAGATCCTGGCGTGGCCGGATTTCTCGACCTTCGGCCGGGGCCTGGACTTCTCGGTGTTTTGGCGAGCGGGGATGACGGCGGCTGTTCTCACTATCTTCTCCATCATGCTGGCAGACTTCTTCGACACCATGGGCACGGTGATCGGCATCGCTGGGGAGGCCGGCTGGCTGGACGAGAAGGGCAAGCTCCCCCGGCTGAATCGAATCCTGCTGGTGGATTCGCTGTCGGCCGTCTTCGGGGGTTTCGCCTCCGCCAGCTCGGCCACCACCTACATCGAGAGCGCCGCCGGCGTCTCCGAGGGAGGCCGGACCGGCCTGACCTCGGTGGTGACCGGACTCTTGTTCCTCCTGGCGCTGTTTTTCTCCCCGGTGGCCGGAGTGGTCCCGCCCCAGGCGACAGCGGCGGCCCTGATCGTCGTCGGCTATCTGATGTGCAGCATCGTGAAAGACATCCCCTTCGGCGACTTCCAGGAGGGATTCCCTGCTCTCATGACGCTGGTCGTGATGCCCTTCACCTACAGTATCACGAACGGCATCGGGGCGGGCTTCGTCACCTACGCCTTCATCAAGCTGGTCCGGGGGAAGGCCCGCGAGCTGCATCCCATGATGGTGGGAACCGCGGCGGCCTTCGTGATCTACTTCGCGCTGCCGTGGCTGCGCGGGGTGTTCGGATTCTAGCCCCGGTCCGAAACGGTGAGAAATTCGGGATGAGTCGCGAGAGGTACATGCAGATCCTGCGGAAGAGCGATCCGCAGATCGCCAGGCTGCTGGGCCAGGGGTACGCCTTTGTCACGAACGCCTTCCGGCCGGGACAGGCCCCGCCCGGCGTTCCCGTCCCGGATTGTGATCAGGTGGCGGCGAAGCTTTGCGGCGAGGGGTGGGAGGTGGCGGCGGCGGCCGCGTATGACGAGGGCGGGCGCGCCCTTTCGCAGATGGCCTCCCTGTGGGGCCGCCGCTTGAAGTGACGGCGACGAGCGCGCCGTCTAGGGACATGACGGAAATCCCGTCCGCCATTGGTCGTTGACCCCGCCAAGGCGGGGGAATGTCTGTCCTTGCGGACGTTGGGGTGCGTCCGGGGTTCCGCCGGATCACGCCACCCCGCCGGGGGCGGGGGATTTGATCTTGACACCTCCTGACCCCCTGTGCTACGACACAGCCGCGTGGATTTCGCTCGTGTTCTCGCAGCGCTGACGCCAACGACAGAGCCGATTCGGGGGTCTTCAAATTTCTCTCTCCGGCGCACTCTAATTCTCGCCAGATTTAACTCGTGAGGCAAAGGGGGAGGCAATCATGGCAATGAAGGTGAAACTCAGTCCGCCCAAGGACGGCAAGGCCATCACGCTGCGCGGGAAAAAGATGATCGTGCCCGACAACCCCATCATCCCCTTCATCCAGGGGGACGGAACCGGCGTGGATATCTGGCCCGCCGCCCAACGGGTCCTGAACGCGGCCGTAGCCAAGGCCTACGGCGGGACCAAGCGCATCGCCTGGTTCGAGGTGTACGCGGGGGAAAAGGCCAACCGGGTGTACGAGAAGGAGATCTGGCTCCCCGATGACACGGTGAAGGCCATCGAGAAATACCGGGTGGCCATCAAGGGGCCGCTGACCACGCCGGTGGGCGGCGGGTTCCGATCGCTCAACGTGGCCTTGCGGCAGATCATGGACCTCTACGTGTGTCTCCGCCCGGTCCGCTGGTTCAAGGGCGTGCCCTCTCCGGTGAAGCATCCCGAGCTGGTGGACATGGTGGTCTTCCGCGAGAACACCGAGGACATCTATGCCGGGATCGAGTGGGAGGCGGGGACGCCCGAGGCCAAGAAGGTCATCGCGTGGCTCCAGAAAGAGATGAAGGTCAAGAAGATCCGCTTTCCCAAGACCTCCAGCATCGGGATCAAGCCGGTGTCGGTCGAGGGCACCAAGCGGCTGGTGCGCGCCGCCATCCGGTACGCCCTGGAGCACAAGCGGCGCAACGTGACGCTGGTCCACAAGGGCAACATCATGAAGTTCACCGAGGGAGGCTTCCGCAAGTGGGGCTATGAACTCGTGAAGGAGGAGTTCAAAGACGCGGCGGTGGGCTGGGACGACTGCGGCGGAAATCCCCGGGGGAAGCTGTTGGTCAAGGACGTCATCGCCGACGCGTTCCTGCAGCAGATCCTGACCCGGCCGGCCGAGTACGACGTCATCGCCACGCTGAACCTGAACGGCGACTACATCTCCGACGCTTTGGCGGCCGAGGTGGGAGGCATCGGCATCGCCCCGGGCGGCAACATCAACTATGACACCGGCCACGCCGTCTTCGAGGCTACCCACGGCACCGCCCCCAAGTACGCGGGCCAGGACAAGGTGAACCCGGGCTCCTTGACCCTCTCGGGCGCCATGATGCTGGAGCACCTGGGCTGGGTCGAGGCGGCCAACAAGATCTACGAGGCGGTGTCCGCCACCATCGGTGACAAGATCGTGACCTATGATTTCGCCCGTCTGATGGAGAGCGCGCGCGAGGTGAAGTGCTCCGAGTTCGCCAACGCCATCATCGAGCGCATGTGACGTCATTGGGGAAAGGGGAAAGGAGGCGGGACATGGCACGCAAGAAGATCGCCCTGATCGGCGCGGGCCAGGTGGGAGGCAACCTAGCTCTTGTGGCGGCGGAGAAGGAATTGGGCGACATCGTGGTCTTTGACATCCCGGCGGCCGAGGGGATGGCCAAGGGCAAGGCCTTGGATATCGCCCAGCTCTTGCCGGTGGACGGGTATGATGCCCGGCTCATGGGCACCACGTCCTATGAAGATGTGGCGGGCGCGGATGTCTGCATCATCACGGCGGGAATCCCGCGCAAGCCGGGCATGAGCCGCGAGGATTTGCTGGACACCAACATCAAGATCATCACGGATGTGGCCACCAACCTGAAGCGCGCCTGCCCCCACGCCTTCTGCATCGTGGTCTCTAATCCCCTGGACGCCATGGTCTACGCCTTCAAAAAGCTCACCGGGTTTCCCAAGCAGCGCGTCGTGGGGATGGCCGGGGTCCTGGACTCGGCCCGCTTCCGCACCTTCATTGCTATGGACCTGAACGTCTCGGTGGAGGACGTCCAGGCCTTCGTCCTGGGCGGCCACGGCGACGACATGGTGCCGCTCACCCGCTGCTGCAGTGTGGGCGGCATTCCCGTCACGGAGCTCCTGCCCAAGGACCGGATCGATGCCATCGTGGGGCGGACGCGGAAGGCGGGAGGGGAGATCGTAGCGCACTACAAGACCGGCAGCGCCTACTATGCCCCGGCGGCCGCGACAATCGCCATGGCCGAGTCGTACCTCCGGGACAAGAAGCGGGTCCTCCCCTGCGCTGCGTACCTGGAAGGGGAGTACGGCATCAACGGCTACTACTTCGGCGTCCCGGTCGTGATCGGGTCGGGGGGCGTGGAGCGCGTGCTGGAGGTCAAGCTGTCGGACGAAGAGCGGATACTGGTCCAGAAGAGCCTGGACAGCGTGAAGAAGACGGTGGCGGAGACGAAACTGTGACGACGGGGACGGAGACAGAGATAGAGACAGAGACGGGGGCAGGGATAGCGACAGAGGGTTTCCGATCACTTTCGCTATCGCTGTCGGATATCGGCACTTGGCTTTCACGGAGAGGAGGCATAATCGGAATGCGACACATGTCCCGCACGCTTACGGTGGGCCTGGCTGTCCTGGTGCTGCTTTTGGCCACGGGCTGCGGCCAGGAGATCAAGAAAGAAAACGAGCAGCTCAAGTCCCAGGTGGCCGGCCTGCAGCAGGAGAACGTGAACCTCAAAGGGCAGGTGACCAGCCTGAAGGCCGACGCGGACGCGTTGAAGAAGCAGCTCGACGATTTGACCAAGGAGAAACAGGACCTCGAGGAGAAGGTGAAGGCGGCGGAGGCCAAGGCTTCGGCTAAGCCGGGGACCAAGCCGCCCCTGAAGCCGAAGAAGCCGTAATCCCGTGGACACGGGCGGGGGCCGACCCGGCGCGATGGACATTGCGGCTGAGGTCCGGCCCCCGTTTTCGAGGTGGGGGAGCAGCGCACAGGCCGCGGATGGACTATCGGGTTTTCCCAGGGAATAATAGGACGCGCCAGGGTTTCGGATGGCGGCGGGCCCAGCAGGGACAGCCGGCCTCGCCCCGGGTCGTACGTGAGAGGTGAGGAGCAAGTATGGCCACTCCCGGCGTCAGCCATTTCTACCTTAAACGGCTGCACTCGCTCTGCGGGATCTTTCCCATCGGGGTGTTCCTGGTGGAGCACTTCTTCGGCAATGCGTTCGCCACGCGCGGGCCGGAGGCCTACAACCGCTATGTGGAGTTTCTCCTGGGGATGCCCTATCTGTGGGCCCTGGAGATCGGGTTGGTCTTCGGTCCCCTCCTGTTCCACGGGATTTACGGCCTCTTCATCGCCGCCGAGGGGGATGTGCTGCGCCCGACCCAGGGGCTGGGGGCGCGCTATCACAACCTGGCCTACCTCTTCCAGCGGATCACCGGGATCGTCCTGCTGGTGTACATCGGCTACCACGTGTGGAACACTCGGGTGCAAGTCATCCTCTTCGGGCAGCACGTGGATTACGCCTACATGGCCCGGTACTTTGCCCCCACCTACGAGAAGGCGATCTACATCGTCGGCATCGTGTGTGCGTGCTACCACTTTGCCCATGGCCTCTTCAATTTCACCTACAAGTGGGGCATCACCGTGAGCGCCAGGGCGCAGCAGGCCATGACCTACGTCAGCCTCGCCATCTTCCTGGCGATGAGCGCCGTGGGGCTGCACATCCTGTTTTCCTTCAAGTAGGGAGAGGGGCGCGATGGTTGCGCAGCCGAAAACCGTCGTGGTGGGAGGCGGCCTGGCCGGCCTGATGGCGGTCATCAAGATCGCCGAGGCCGGGATCCCCTGCCAGCTCTTTTCTTTCGTGCCGGTGAAGCGATCCCACTCGGTCTGCGCTCAGGGCGGGATCAACGCCTCGGTGAACACCAAGGGGGAGGGGGACAGCCCCCAGATCCATTTCTACGAGACCGTCAAGGGCGGCGACTTCCTGGCCAACCAGCCCCCGGCCAAGGGGATGTGCGAGGCGGCGCCGGGGATCGTGTACCTGCTGGACCGCATGGGCGTGCCCTTCAACCGGACGCCGGAAGGGCTGCTGGATTTCCGGGGCTTCGGCGGGACGCTCTTCTCCCGGACGGCGTTCGCCGGGGCGACGACGGGGCAGCAGCTCCTGTACGCGCTGGACGAACAGGTGCGGCGCTTCGAGGCGGAAGGGCTGGTGGAGAAGTTCGAGTACTGGGAGTTTCTCTCCGTCGTGCGGGACGGGGACGGCGTCTGCCGGGGGATCGTGGCCCAGGACCTCCGGACCATGGAGATCCGCGCCTTCCCGGCGGATGCGGTCTGCCTGGCTACTGGGGGAAACGGCGTCCTGTTCGGCAAGAGCACGCTGTCCATGGTCTGCACCGGATCGGCCGCCTCGGCGGCGTACCAGCAGGGGGCCATCTACGCCAACGGGGAATTCATCCAGGTCCACCCCACGGCCATCCCGGGCGAGGACAAGCTCCGCCTGATGAGCGAGTCGGCCCGGGCCGAGGGCGGGCGCGTCTGGGTTCCCCGCGACGGCAAGCCCTGGTACTTCCTGGAGGAGAAATACCCCAAATACAAGAACCTGGTTCCCCGGGACATTGCCACCCGCGAGATCTACCACGTGTGCCGGGTGCTGAAGCTGGGGGTGGACGGGCAGGACGTGGTGTACCTGGACCTCAGCCACATCCCGGCGGAGACGCTGGACCGGAAGCTGGGCGGCATCCTGGAGATCTACGAGAAGTTCGTGGGGGATGATCCGCGCAAGGTCCCCATGAAGGTCTTCCCGGGCGTGCACTACTCCATGGGCGGCCTGTGGATCGACTACGAGGCGGACGGAAGCGGCGCCATCGTCGCGGGCAGCCCCCGCAATCACCAGACCAACATCCCGGGCCTCTTCGCCGCGGGCGAGGTGGACTACGAGTACCACGGGGCGAACCGCTTGGGCGCGAACTCGCTCCTGTCCTGCTTCTACGGCGGGATGCTGGCGGGCCCGGCCATGGTGAACTACACCAAGGGCCTGGAGCGTTCCTGCGAGGCGGTCGCCCCCTCCGTCTTCGAGGCCGAGCGCAAGCGTGAGGCGGAAGCGTGCAACCGGATCTACGCCCTCGGCGGGACGGAGAATCCCTTCGTGATCCACAAGGAGCTGGGCGAGGTCATGACGGACAACGTGACCGTGGTGCGCTACAACGACAAGCTTCAGGCCACGGACAACGCCATCCTCGCCTTCATGGATCGCTGGAAGCGCATCGACATCAACGACGCGGCCAAGTGGGCCAACCAGGCCGTCTCCTTCACCCGGCAGCTCTGGAACATGCTGGAAGTGGCCCGCGTCATCACCCTGGGGGCCCTCCGGCGGGATGAGAGTCGGGGCGCCCACTACAAGCCGGACTTCCCGGAGCGGAACGACGCGCAGTGGCTGAAGACGACCCTGGCCACCTGGACCCCCAGCGGGCCGGAGTTCCGCTACGCGCCGGTGGACATCTCGCTCCTCAAGCCCGAGGCGCGGAAATATTAATCCCCGGGGAAGCGGCGATGCCCCCGGCATGCCGCCCAGCGCCCCGACACTGTCCCCAGGAGGCGAGCCGAGGATGGCAGCCAGCACGATCGAGCTGAAGATCAAGCGGCAGGACGGGCCCGACGCGCCGCCCCGCTGGGAGGAGTTCAGCATCCCCTACCGGCCGAAGATGAACGTCATCTCGGCCCTGATGGAGGTCCGGCGGCTGCCCGTTACGAAGGACGGAAAGCGAACCACGCCCCCGGTCTGGGATGCCAACTGCCTGGAGGAGGTGTGCGGGGCCTGCACCATGATCATCAATGGCAAGGTGCGCCAGGCCTGCAGCGCCCTCATCGACCAGCTCACGCAGCCCATCGCGCTCGAACCCATGACCAAGTTCCCGCTGGTCCGCGACCTCACGGTGGACCGGCAGCGGATGTTCGACGCCCTGAAGCGCGTCCATGCCTGGATCCCCATCGACGGCACCTACAACCTGGGGCCGGGGCCGCGGGTGGATCCGAACGTCCAGGGCGTGGCCTACAGCCTGGCCCGCTGCATGACCTGCGGCTGCTGCCTGGAGGTCTGCCCCCAGGTTACGCCGACGTCCGCGTTCGTCGGGGCCGCCGCCATCTCGCAGGTGCGCCTCTTCAACCTGCACCCCACGGGCGGGATGCACGCGGGCGAGCGGCTGGAGGCGCTGATGGGCGAGGGCGGCATCGTGGATTGCGGCAACGCCCAGAACTGCGTCCACGCCTGCCCCAAGGAAATCCCCTTGACCGAATCCATCGCCGCCGTCGGCCGCCAGACGACCGGCCACGTGCTGAGGCGCCTGTTCGGTCGCTGACGGCTCTAAACTCGCCGGGTCCGAGGAGGCGGTCCGTCACGGGGTGTTTCCGGATCCCGTCCCAGGTCCCTCAGGAGGCTCGATGAAAATCCACGAGTACCAGGCAAAGGTGATCCTGACCGAGTTCGGCGTGCCCGTGCCCCGGGGGCGGGTGGCCACGACGGCCGCCGCCGCCGCGGCCATCGCCCAGGAGCTGGGCGGGACGGTGGTGGTCAAGGCGCAGATCCACGCCGGCGGCCGGGGGAAGGGAGGCGGGGTCAAGCTGGCGCGCTCCCCGCAGGAGGCGGAACAGGTCGCGTCCCAGATCCTGGGAATGATGCTTAGGACGCATCAGACCGGACCCGAGGGCCAGAAGGTCAAGCAGGTGCTCGTCGAGGAAGGAATGGACATCCGCCAGGAGCTGTACCTGGGGATCGTGATCGACCGCAAGGCGGGGCTGCCGGTGATCATGGCCAGCAGCGCGGGCGGGATGGAGATCGAGGAGGTCGCCCGAACGCGACCGGAGGCCATCGTGAAGACCCACGTGGACCCGGCCACGGGCGTCACCGGCTTCCACACGCGAAAGCTGGGCTACGGCCTGGGTCTCAAGGGGGACCTTTTGAAGGGGGGGAGCGATTTCATCGGCAAGCTGTACCGGGCCTTCTGGGTCAAGGATTGCTCGCTGGCCGAGATCAATCCCCTGGTGCTCACGGGGGACGGGCGCCTGCTGGCGCTGGACGCGAAGATGAACTTCGACGACAACGCCCTCTCCCGCCACCCCGAGATCCAGGCGCTGCGGGACCTGGACGAAGAGTCGCCGTTGGAGGTCGAGGCATCCAAGTTCAACCTGAACTACATCAAGCTGGACGGCAACGTCGGCTGCATGGTGAACGGCGCCGGCCTGGCTATGTCCACCATGGACATCATCAAGCTGGCCGGGGGGGAGCCGGCCAACTTCCTGGACGTGGGGGGCGGGGCCAGCGCCGAGCAGATCGAGAACGCCTTCCGGATCCTGATCTCCGACAGGAACGTCCGGGCCGTCTTCATCAACATCTTCGGGGGCATCCTGCGCTGCGACCGGCTGGCGGAGGGCGTCATCAAGGCGGTCAAGACGCTCGGCGTCAGGCTCCCCATCGTGATCCGCATGGAGGGAACCAACGTAGAGCTGGGCCAGCGGATGCTCCGCCAGTCCGGGCTCAATTTCATCACGGCCCAGGGGATGAAGGACGGCGCCGAGAAGGCCGTGCGGGCCGCGCGCTCGGCCTAAGCCCCCTCACCGCACCTCTCCCCCCGGGGCGAGGCATGGGAGAGGGGAGGGAGTCCTCATGAGCATCCTGGTGGACAAGGGCACTCGGTTGGTCGTGCAAGGCGTCACCGGAAAGGAAGGGACGTTCCACGCCTTGGCGTGCCGCGAGTACGGCACCAAGGTGGTGGCGGGGGTCACGCCCGGAAAGGGCGGGATCGTTCATGAAAGGATCCCCGTCTTCGATACGGTGGCCGAGGCCGTGGCCAAGGAAGGGGCGAACACTTCGCTGATCTTCGTCCCGCCCGGCTTCGCCGCCGATGCGATCCTGGAGGCGGCCGACGCCGGCATCCGGGTGATCGTGTGCATCACCGAGGGCATCCCCACCCTCGACATGGTGAAGGCTTCCCGCGCCCTCCAGGGAAGGGCGGTGCGCCTGATCGGCCCGAACTGTCCGGGCATCATCTCGCCGGGCAAGGCCAAGGTCGGCATCATGCCCGGCCAGATCCATAAGCCCGGGCGCGTCGGCGTCGTGTCGAGGAGCGGCACCCTGACCTATGAGGCGGTGGGCCAGCTCACGGCGCGGGGGATCGGGCAGTCCACCTGCGTGGGGATCGGCGGCGATCCCATCATCGGGACCACCTTCGTGGACGCCCTGCGCCTCTTTCAGGCGGACCCCGAGACGGACGCCATCCTGATGATCGGCGAGATCGGCGGCACAGCCGAGGAAGACGCGGCCGCCTTCGTGAAGGTGCACGTCACGAAGCCCGTGGTCGGCTTCATCTGCGGGCAGACGGCGCCCCCGGGTCGGCGCATGGGGCACGCCGGGGCGATCATCTCCGGCGGCACCGGCACGGCGGCCGAGAAGATGGCGGCCATGAAGAAGGCCGGCATCACAGTGGTAAAGAGCCCGGCCGAGATGGGCGAGGCCGTGGCGAGCCTGCTGCCCTCTGCGCCGGCGCGGCGCCGGGCGGCCAAGGGAGCGGCCCGAGCCGCGGCCAAACCGAAGGCCAGGGCCAAGACCAAGGCGAGCGCCAAGAAGGCGAAGCGGCGGTAGGCGGGGACGTGCCGAGAAAGGGGACCCGGCTTCGGCGGATGGTCAGCCGGGCCGGGGACCGACTCTGTTCCACGAAGAGGAGACCATCCGGAGAGGACCCGGTGGTCTCCTTCGTGTATCAGATAACCACAAGGAAGGCCGCGGAAGGAGAGCAACCATGGAGCGAACGCTGGTGATGGTGAAGCCGGATGCAGTCCGGCGGCACCAAGTGGGTGAGGTGATCCGCCGCTTCGAGGCGGCCGGACTGACGATCCGCGCCGTCAAGATGGTCTGCCTGGAGCGGCGGCAGGCGGAGGGGTTCTACCAGGTCCACCGGGGCCGCCCCTTCTTTGCGAGTCTCACCCAGTTCATGTCCTCCGGTCCGACGGTGGCGATGGTCCTGGAGGGGGAGGACGCCATCGCGAGGGTGCGCAAGCTCATGGGGGCAACGGATCCGACGAAGGCGGAACCGGGGACGATCCGGAAGGATCTGGCCGCCAACATCGAGCAGAACGCGGTGCATGGCTCGGACTCGCCGGAATCGGCGGCCTACGAGATTCCCTACCTTTTCAGCGCGCTGGAGATCTGCGATCGCGCTGGATAATTGGTCATTTCCAACCGGGGTGGCGGCCGGTGCACCGGGCGCTGCAACCCCGCGTCGGCCTTGACGTTTCGGGGCCACGGCGACGCGCCGACGGGGGGCTTTTTCCTTGACACCCCTGGGACCCCTCAGTATACTACGCGAGCTTTTTTGCCGGCTTCCCGGAAGACTGCCCGAAGATGTTGATCGAAATCTCGCGAATCCCGCCCGAGGGGCTGGATGTTGCCCTGTCGGAGGAGACGCTCGACCTCGGGGAGCCGCCAGACACCTGGGGCGGGCTGGCCACTGTCCAGGCCGACTTGCACATCGGCCGGTCCGGGCGCGGGGTGCTGATCACCGGGTCCTTCCGCGGTGGCGTCCCCTTGGTCTGCAGCCGATGCCTGGAGCCCTTTCATTTCCAGATCGAGGACCGGTGCGATCTGTACTGCGAGACTGGCGTGGAGGGCCTCCCAGAGGAGGAGCACGAGCTCAGCGATGACGAGTTGGATGTCACCTATCTCGAGGAGGGGCGGATCAACACGGACCACCTCCTGCGCGAAAACATCCTGCTCAGCCTTCCCATTCAGCCCCTCTGCCGCGAGGACTGTCGAGGGCTCTGCCCGCGTTGCGGCGCGAACCTGAATCAGGGCGCCTGTAGCTGCACGGAGACTCGTGTGGACCCGCGGCTGCAGGCCTTGCGGAAGTTGCTGTAGTCCCGCCAGAGGCGGGACGGTTTCCGCCGAGATCACCTGACCCCTGGACGCTGTTCCGAGAGAGGATGACCGATGCCGCTCCCCAAGCGAAGGCACAGTAACGCCCGAACGCGCAAGCGGCGGGCGCACGATGCGGCTCGCGCCGCGGGCCTCAGCCGCTGCCCTCACTGCCAGGCCATGACCCCTCCCCACCGCGCCTGCCGGAGTTGCGGCTACTATCGCGGCCGTGAGGTGGTGAAGAAGGCGGAGGAGTAGCGCGCCTCAGGCCGCTCCGGCGCTTCCGTTCGGCAACGCATGAGCGTAAGCTCGCATCCCTCGTGTCGGTAGGGCAACGACATTGGAACTAGAGGAAACCCTTCGCACAGCGGCCGACGCGGGCCGACCCCAAGCCGTCCGCGTGGCGCTGGACGCCATGGGGGGCGACCGCGGGCCCGAGGTGAACGTCGAGGGCGCCGTCATGGCCGCCCGCGAGCTCGGGACCGAGGTCATCCTCGTCGGAGTGGAGGAGGAGCTGCAGCGCCGCTTGCGCCAGCATGACACCCACGGGCTGCCCCTGAGCGTCCGGCACGCGCCGGATGTGGTGGAGATGGGGGAGAGCCCGTCGATCGCGGTGCGGCGGAAGAGGCACTCCTCCATCCGAATCGGCCTGGACCTGGTCAAGCGCGGCGAGGCGGACGCCTTTGTGAGCGCCGGCAATACGGGCGCGGTCATGGCCACGGCCCTGGTGGTCCTGGGCCCCCTGCCGGGCGTGGAGCGACCGGCCATCGCCGTGGTGATCCCGACGCTGACGGGTCTCGCGGTCCTGCTGGACGCGGGGGCCAACGTGGACTCCAAGGCCCGCCACCTGGCCCAGTTCGCCATCATGGGGAATGTGTATGCCCGGGACTTCCTGGGGCTGCCCCGACCACGGGTGGGCCTGCTGAGCATCGGCGAGGAAGAGTCCAAGGGCAACGAGCTGACGCGGGAGGCCTTCAAGGAGCTGGAGGACGAGGCGTCCCTGAACTTCATCGGGAACGTGGAGGGGCGCGACGTGTTCAGCGGCGCCTCCGACGTGATCGTGTGCGATGGCTTCACCGGGAACGTGGCATTGAAGATCTCGGAGAGCGTTCTGGACGCCATGTTCACCCTGCTGCGCGAGGAGCTGGGGAGGGATTTGCGGGGAAAGGCGGGATCCCTCCTGCTCTTGCCGGCCTTCAAGCGCTTCCGGCGGAGGGTGGACCCCTCGGAGTACGGCGGCGCGCCGCTCTTGGGCGTCAACGGCGTGTGCGTTATCAGCCACGGCCGCTCCGCGGGGAAGGCGATCAAGAACGCCCTCCGCACGGCCGGGGAATGCGTGACCAACAAGGTGATCCAACACATCCGCGAGGGGATCGCCCTGAGTTAGCCGCCGGCCGGAACCAATCCGGCCGCGGGTGGAGGTTCGAGCTTCTCATGCCGTGCACGAGGATCGTCGGCACCGGGTCGTATGCGCCGGCTAAGGTGCTCACCAACGCGGACTTGGAAAAGCTGGTGGACACCAGCGACGAGTGGATCCGCACGCGGACCGGCATCTCCGAGCGGCGGATGGCCGCCGAGGACGAGGCGACCTCGGACCTGGCCTATCAGGCGTCGCGCCAGGCCCTGGAGGCGGCCGGCCTGGATCCCGCCGACCTGGACATGATCCTGGTGGCCACGATCACGCCCGACATGTTCTTCCCCTCGACGGGCTGTGTCCTCCAGGAGCGGCTGCAGGCCCGGCGCGCCGCCGCCTTGGACATCTCCGCGGCCTGCTCCGGCTTCGTCTACGGGCTGGCCGTCGCCGACGGCCTGCTCCGGCTCGGCACCATGCGAAACATCCTCCTGGTGGGGGCCGAGACCCTGACCAAAATCGTGAACTGGAAGGACCGGAACACCTGCGTCCTCTTCGGCGACGGAGCCGGGGCCGTCGTCCTGCGGGGGAGCGAGGGGGAGCGCGGGATCCTCTCCACCCACGTCTTCGCCGATGGGACCAAGGGGCCCCTCCTCATGATGCCCGGGGGCGGGTCCCGCCACCCGCTGTCGCGGCGCGTGCTGGATGAGGGGCTGGCGGCGATCCAGATGGCCAACGGGAACGAGGTGTTCAAGAGCGCGGTGCGCGCCATGGAGGACGCGGCGCTCACCGCCTTGAAGCACAACAACCTCGACGTGGGTGACGTGGACCTTATGATCCCGCACCAGGCCAACCGGCGGATCATCGACGCCGTGGGGCAGCGCCTGGGCCTCACCGGGGACCGGATGTGCGTGAACGTCGAGAAGTTCGGCAACACCTCGGCGGCCTCCATCCCGCTGGCCCTGGACCAAGCCGTCCGGGGAGGGCGGGTGAAGGAGGGGGATCTCCTGCTCTTGTGTGCGTTCGGGGGCGGGCTGACCTGGGGGTCGTCGCTGATCCGCTGGTGACACGCCGCGCTCAATGGAAACCGGACAACCGACCACCGACCACCGACCACCGTCGGGTTGAGTCATGGACAAGATCGCGTTGGTCTTTCCGGGCCAGGGATCCCAGGCGGTGGGCATGGGCCGGGAGCTGGGGGAGGCGTCCCCTCGCTGGGAGGCGGCCAGCGCCGCGCTGGGGTTCGACCTCCGGCGGCTGTGCTTCGAGGGGCCGGAGGCGGACCTCACGCTCACGGCCAACACCCAGCCGGCGATCCTGGCGGCCAGCATCGTGGCGCTGGATGCCCTGGCGGCGGCGGGGGTCTCCGGCGATTTCGTGGCCGGCCATTCTTTGGGCGAGTATTCGGCGCTGGTGGCGGCCGGCGCGCTGGAGTTCGCGGACGCCGTCCGAATCGTCCGGGCGCGCGGGCAATTCATGCAAGAGGCTGTCCCCCCGGGTGAGGGCGCCATGGCCGCCGTCCTGGGGCTGGATCGCGCGCTCCTGACTCGGGCCTGCGAGGAGGCCAGAGACGCCGGGGTGGTGCAGGTGGCCAACCTCAACGCCCCCGGGCAGACGGTGATTGCGGGGGCGGCGGCGGCCGTGAGGCGCGCCGTGGAGCTGGCCAAGGCGAAAGGGGCCAAGCGCGCCCTGCCGCTGCCGGTGAGCGCCCCGTTTCACTCCGCCCTGATGGCGCCGGCGGCCGCGCGCCTGGAGGCCGTCCTCCGCGCGGTGCGCATTCGGGATCTTCGCGTGCCCTTGGTCACGAACGTGGACGCGGACCTCTTGACCGATGGCGCGCGGGTGGTGGACACTCTGGTCCGGCAGGTCACGGCCCCCGTCCGGTGGGAGGAGGTGATCACCCGCCTGGTCAAGGAGGGCGCCGGGACCTTCGTCGAGGTGGGCCCGGGCAAAGTTCTCTCCGGTCTGATCCGGCGCATCGCGCCGGAGGTTCGGGTCCTGAACGTGGAGGACCGGTCCTCACTTCACATAACGGTGGAGGCCCTGAGATGAGCCTGGCGGGAAAGGTGGCCGTCGTCACGGGCGCTGCGCGCGGAATCGGGAAGGCCGTGGCCGCGCACCTGGCTTCGGAGGGGGCGTCGGTCGTCATCGCGGACATCAACGGGAAGGCCGCCGGCGAGACGGCAGCGGAACTGGAGGCGGCGGGCCGGACGGCCATGGGCTGCCCGCTGGACGTCACCAACTCGGCCCAGGTTGCCGCCATGGTGGAGGCGGTGCTCGCCCGTTACGGGCGGATCGACATCCTGGTCAATAATGCGGGCATCACCCGGGATGCGTTGATTCTCCGAATGAAAGAGGAGGAGTGGGATCAGGTCCTGTCCGTGAATCTGGATGGCGCCTTTCATTGTGCCCGGGCGGTTCTCCGCCCCATGCTCAAGCAGAAGCAGGGCGGGCGGATCATCAATATCGCCTCCGTGGTGGGGAGCATGGGGAACGCCGGTCAGGCGAACTACGTCGCATCCAAGGCCGGGCTGATCGGGCTCACCAAGGCGCTGGCACGGGAGGTGGCCTCGCGCAGCATCACCGTCAATGCCGTCTCGCCGGGGTTCATCGAGACGGAAATGACCGCGGGGCTTCCCGACAACGCCAAGCAGGCGTACCTTTCCCAGATCCCCCTGGCGCGCTTCGGCACGCCAGCGGAGGTGGCGGCGGCCGTGGGCTTCCTGGCGTCCGAGGGGGCGGGGTACATCACGGGGCAGGTGATCCATGTGAACGGTGGCATGTGGTCCTCATAGCTTGACACCCGTCAGGAGAAGGAGGGCGTTGTGAGCGCGACCCTGGAAGAGAAAGTGAAGAAGATCATCATCGACCAGTTGGGAGTGGACGAGGCCGAGGTGACCCCCGAGGCCAAGTTCATCGATGACCTGGGGGCGGACTCCCTGGATACCGTGGAGTTGGTGATGGCCCTGGAGGAGGAGTTCGGGATCGAGATCCCCGACGAGGAGGCGGAGAAGATCGGCACCGTCCAGGACGCGATCGCCTATATCCGGGATCACAAGAAGGACTGACCCCAACCTCAATCTGCCTGCCCGCGCCGCCGGGCGGCGCCGTCGGGCGGTTCGGAGAGGTAGAGGCACAATCATGGTGCGCGTCGTCGTCACCGGCCTGGGGGCAGTGGCCCCCAATGGGATCGGCGTAGAGACCTTCTGGCGGAGCATCATCCATGGCGTCTCCGGGATCGGGCCGATCACCCGATTCGATGCCAGCAAGCACGACACCCGGATTGCCGGCGAGGTCCAGGGATTCGATCCCCTGCAGTGGCTGGAAAAGAAAGAGGCCCGCAAGATGGATCTCTTCATCCACTACGCCGTCGCGGCCGCGCAGATGGCGTACGATGACTCGGGCCTCAAGCTGACCGACGACAACCGCGAGCGCATCGGGGTCTTCGTGGGCACCGGCATGGGCGGGATCCCGGCCCTGGAAGAGTCGCACAAGCTGCTCCTGGAACGAGGGCCGGGGCGCATCAGCGCGTTTTTCATCCCGTCCATCATCACGAACCTGGCGTCGGGACAGATCTCCATGCGATTCGGGATGAAGGGTCCCAACTCGTGCGTCTCCACGGCGTGCGCGACGGGCAACCACGCCATCGGCGACTCCTTCCGGATCATCCAGCGCGGCGAGGCGGACGCGATGTTGGCGGGAGGCAGCGAGGCGGTGATCACCCCGCTGACCATCGGGGGATTCTGCTCCATGAAGGCCCTCTCCACCCGGAACGACGAGCCCACCCGGGCCAGCCGTCCCTTCGACAGGGATCGGGACGGGTTCGTGATGGGCGAGGGGTCGGGGCTGATGGTGCTGGAGGAGCTGGAGCATGCCAGGCGCCGCAACGCGAAGATCTACGCCGAGATCGTGGGCTACGGGATGTGCGCCGATGCCTATCACATCACGCAGCCGGCCCCGGAAGGGGAGGGCGCCGTCCGGTCCATGCGGCTCGCCATCAAGGACGCCAAGCTGACGCCGTCCCAAGTGGACTACATCAACGCCCACGGGACCTCGACCCCCGTCGGCGATGTTATGGAGACCCTGGCCATCAAGACCGTCTTCGGCGAGCACGCACGCAGCATGGCGGTGAGTTCCACCAAGTCCATGACCGGCCACCTCCTGGGCGCCGCCGGAGGCGTCGAGTCGGTGATCACGGTCCTCACGCTCGTCCACGGAATCCTGCCGCCCACCATCAACTACGAGACGCCGGATCCGGAGTGTGACCTGGACTACGTCCCTAATACATCCCGCCGAGCCGAGGTGCGATACGCCCTGACCAACTCCTTCGGCTTCGGTGGGACCAACGCCAGCCTTCTCTTCAAGAAGTACGAAGAGTAGCTCCGCCGACAAGCACCCAACCGCCAAGACGCCAAGAACGCCAGATTCACGCGATCCCGATAGGGCTCAAGGGAGATCCCTCTTCCGCCAGAGCCGCTCGACTTCCCAGAACGTCACTCGTCCCCAAGGCTGAGAAGACAACCCATCCAGCCATAACAATCCAAACGCCCCTCTCGGACGCGGGGGCTCTTGGGCTTTTTCCAGATAAAGAAGGACCCTTGGCGGCCTTGGCGTCTTGGCGGTTCGTTCTTTGGCTGAAGGCGGATCAGGCGCCGTTTCCCGATGTCAGGAGGGTGAGGGCGAAGGGGGCGTCGGGTTGGCCGCGACGCAGCTCGGCCGTGAAGCCCTCGAGGAATGCCTGCTGGAGGCGAGCGGGCGCCTCCTGGGGGAAGGCGCGGAAGGGAACCTCCATGGCGATGCGAGTACAGCGGAGAGCCAGGATCGCCTGGGCCGCCTGGTACGACAGTCGGTAGAGCGCCACCATGGACAGGTCCGCCTGGCGTCCCAGGCCGACCACCAGGATCCTGCCGACCTTGAGCTTCCCGTCGGGCGCGAGCAGCGCCGTCGCCCCCCGCTCCCCGGTGAATTTCCCCCGGGCGCGGAGCCGGGAAACGGCGCCGCACAGGATCCAGTCCACCCGGCCCAGCCGGCCGCGCGGGGCCGGCTCGTCCTCCAGGTGGAACAGGACCAGCACCTCTGCGTCGAGTTCCTCGATGGGCCGGCTGGATTCCAGGAGCTGCATCTCAGGCAGGGGCCTGCTCTGCGGGATGCAGGTGCAGGCGGATCTGGTCCAGGATGCCGTTGACGAAGGCGCCCGATTCCTGGCTGCCGTAGAGTTTGGCGAGCTCGATGGCCTCGTTGATGGCGACCTTCTCCGGGATGTCGTGGCAGTGGAGCAACTCGTAGGCGGCCAGACGGAGGATATTCCGCTCCACCGGCGCGATGCGCGCGAGGCTCCAGTGGGCGGCATTCCTGGCGATGAGCCGATCGATCTCGACAGCGTGCTCCAGTGTCCCTCGGACCAGGCTGTCTGCGAATGCCTGGACTTCCGGCAGCGTCGGGTGGTCCTGCCAGAACTCCTTCAGCACCCGTTCCCCGTCGCCGGGTCGAAACTCCAGCTCGTAGAGGATCATCAGGGCGAGCGCGCGCCCCTTCCGTCGTTTGCCCATTCCGAGCCTCGCTCATAGCTCATGGCTCATAGCAAGTGCGATCGGCCATGAGCCATCAGCCACGAGCCGATCGTCTACTTCATTTCCCGAAAAAGGTTG
>Ga0315280_10000862_pt1 | contig 54591 bp, 65 predicted proteins | sample YL17G06_40_MG_FD_203697 | JGI IMG/M metagenome (GOLD analysis project Ga0315280, IMG submission 203697) | Sediment microbial communities from Yellowstone Lake, YNP, Wyoming, USA - YL17G06_40 | ecosystem: Environmental > Aquatic > Freshwater > Lake > Sediment | place: USA: Wyoming | collected... | reverse complement strand
CTGTATTGGTCGTCTACGGCCCCACAGGCTGACGACTCGCTGGCCCCACCGGGCTAAACTCGCACGCACACACCGTATATAATGTTTGACGAATCGAGTGAACTTGTGATGACGGACAGGATCATCTTTGACACTCTCCTCGACTAAAGTCGGGAGATTCTCTGGCCATTCGAGGCGTCTTCATGGCTCACACACGACCAGAGTTCTGGGCGCTGTCAATGGAGCCCCTGTCTCCCACTCATCGTTCCTCCTGGGAGCCCGTTCTGCCGAACTCTTCTCTACGCGGAGATTCACCAGCCCATCTGCGGGCATGGTATCATGGAGCGACTCGCTCGCGACAAGAACGCTTTCAGACTCTATTAAGCTTGATAGGCGGCTGAAACTGTTCTCAGCGCAATTCATCTCCATGAATAAATTCAGGAGCTTTCTTGCGCGGATATGGTAAGACCACTCCTCCAGACGAACCCTTCTCAAAACGATCACCTGAATTCCGTACCCCGTCGAAGCCATGAAGCCTAATAGATCCGTGGCAGGGAACTTGGAATGACGAAGATGATCCGCCTAGGCATCATCGGGAAGACGAATACAGGTAAGACGACCTTCTTCAATGCTGCCACGCTTCAACGCGCCGACGTTTCCACCTATCCATTCACAACTAAGAAGGCCAACACTGGCACGGCGTATGTTCAGACTGTCTGTGTTTGCAGAGAACTCGGGATGCAAGACAGGCCACGCAACTCCAGGTGTATCGACGGGCGGCGATTCATCCCCGTCGAGCTGGTTGACCTTCCGGGATTGATCAAAGGCTCTTGGAAAGGCAAGGGGTTGGGGACTCAATTCCTCGGCATTGCCTCTCAGGCAGACGCATTGTTGCACGTCGTTGACGCTTCAGGGAGCGTCGACGCGAACGGCAAGCTCACACGACCAGGTTTGGGCAACCCAGTAGCAGATGTCTATGACATCGAAGAAGAACTGACTCGATGGTTCGTCAAAATCGTCGACAAGAGCATTTCGAAGGTACGTCGCCAAGGGAGCGAGAAGGATGTGGATAGGGCGGTATTCGAAGCGCTCGCTGGACTGAAAGTTCGTCTCGACCAAGTTCAACGATCCCTTCGTGAAACCGATCTGGTCAGGACAGAGCTGAAGAACTGGAAATCAGATGACATTGAACGATTCGCCAGCAAGATCAGGGACCTTGCCAAGCCGACCATGATCATAGCAAACAAGATGGATCTCGCTTATGCAGAGCAGAACTACAAGAGACTGGGCCATGAATTCGGCAGGGCCCTTGTCACTCCGTGTTCCGCAGATGCTGAGCTGGCTCTGCGCAGGGCAGAGGAGAAGGGCTACATCCGATACATTTCCGGTGAGGAAACCTTTCAAGTCCTGGCGCCCAGCAAGCTCACTCCCGAGCAATCCAGGGCACTCGTGTACGTTCAGCAGAGGGTATTCACCAAGTGGATAAGGACAGGCGTTCAGTTCGCGTTGAACTCTTGCGTCTTCAAGCTCCTCAATATGAACTGCGTTTATCCGGTGGAAGATGAAACAAAGTTCAGCGACAAGAAAGGAAACATCCTGCCTGATGTTCTACTGGTCCCCTACAATGCTACGCTGTCAGATGTGGCGGGACACATACACACAGAACTCGCTCAGACTATGATTCACGGAATCGACGCGAGAACAGGCGTACGACTACCTGCTGACTATATTGTCAGGGATAGAGATGTGATCAAGATAGTTGCAGCCGCCGAACGGAGAACAAGACGCAGGGCCTAGTCGGAGAACACCTTCAACAGATCGGCCTTTGTGATTATTCCAATGACCTGTCCTCTCTTCATCACAAGTACGGCTGAGTGATACTGCAGAAGCGCCGAGATCAGGGACAGAGGCGTCTTCTCGTCGATCTGCGGAAACGCTTCAGTCATCACCTTGGCCACTGGCATACTGGAAAGCTCGCGAGGGCTCATCCCCGATACGATTCGATCCATGATCGCCTTCTCCGCGATACTTCCGACGATATGGCGTCCACCAAAGACCGGCAGTTGAGAGAAACCTGTCTCATTCATGATGGCTGCAGCTTTCGATACGGCGTCGTCTTCTGAGACTCCGATGACTCTAGGCTGGAGGAGATCCTTTGCTCGCAGTTCTTTCTCCCTTTGCAGCTTTTCAAGCGTGTCGAAGATGGATTTGGTCCTCAGGTACGAAGGCTCAGTCTTACCGGCCTCCACTTTCGCGATGAGGGATTGACTGACACCGGCAAGCCGTGCAAGCTGCTTCTGGCTCAATCCTAGAACACGGCGGCGTTTTGATATCTCCTCAAGCTTCGGAAGCATGTAGGCACCCGCTGAGGCTATTCCAGTTGGAATAGGTTCATCACAACTGTATTAATAGGTCATGTTGGTTGTAGTGGCCGCGAGGTTTCGTGATGACGAACATATCCGTCAATGCAACAAGCCAAAGCCCTGTGGAAGACCAGCCCATCGAGATAGTCGAGCGCAAGGGCAAGGGTCACCCCGATACCATATGCGACTCCATGATGGACAAGATCTCAGTCGCTCTAAGCGAGGAATACCTCAAGCGTTTCGGTGCGATCATGCATCACAACATCGACAAGGGACTCCTCGTCGCAGGCGAAGTTGAATGCAGATTCGGCGGAGGCAAAGTCATCGAACCGATGCTCATGGTTTTCGGTGACCGAGCCACCTTCATTGTTGGACAAGAGAAGATAGCAGTAGAGAGCATCGTACAAGATGCAGCAAAGAAATGGTTCCAACAGAACCTACGCTTCGTCGACCCAGACAAGCACGTGCGATATCAGATCGAACTCAAGAAAGGATCTGACGCGCTAACTGACATCTTCAATAGAAAAGACAAGTTCCTCGGTGCCAACGACACATCCGCAGCTGTGGGATTCGCACCCATGACCACGACTGAACGCATCGTTCTCGAGACAGAACGATTCCTCAACTCAGCCGACTTCAAGAAACGTCACCCTGAGGTCGGAGAGGACATCAAAGTCATGGGCATGAGAAAGAACAGGCACCTGGACCTGACCGTAGCAGTCGCTTTCGTCGATCGCTACGTGAACGATGAAGCAAACTACTTCAAGCGCAAGGATGAGGTCAAGCAAGCAGTGCTCGACTTCGTGAATGCGAATGCTCACTTGGACTCCGTTGATGTGAACGTGAACACAGCTGATCGTCATGGAAGAGACCTTGCCGGACTTTACCTCACGGTACTGGGAACATCTGCGGACGGAGCTGACTGCGGACAGGTCGGAAGGGGCAATCGAGCGAATGGAATCATTCCTCTGAACCGTCCGACATGTTCAGAGGCTGCTGCTGGGAAGAACCCGGCCAGTCATGTCGGCAAGATCTACAATTTGCTCACATATCAAGTGGCGAATCGCATCCAACGTGAGACAACCGGAGTGCGAGAGGCGTATGTCTGGCTTCTGAGTGAGATCGGGCGACCGATAAACGAGCCCAAGATTGCATCAGTTCAACTCACCCTCGACCCTGGGACGACTTTGAAAGCGGTTTCGAGCAGCGTTCAAGATCTTGTTGCCGCGGAACTTTCGAACATCAACAAGTTCAGCGACGAACTTGCTCACGGGCGAATCCCAGTGTGCTGACGGTGAGCTGCTGAGTCTCCGATCAATCTGAGCTGCTTCCACCAGTTGACAGACCACATCGCTGGACTGTGAGGACTGCGATTCGGAATTGCCTTCTACACTGAAGCACGATGCAGCAGTCGCGTGGAGGAAAAGCTTGGCAGTACTAGTTGGGATTCTCCTTTTCTCCTACTTCCTTTCGATGGCTCTTGGTTTGCTTCTCTTCTACATGTCTCCTGGGGGCCTCGATGTGGCTTCGAGACGGGTTGTTGACCTTCCGCTGAGCATACTCATGATTGTCAACTTTAGGATGCCGCTTGGAATCAGCGCAGCTGCCTTCTTCCTTGTCATGTGGTTTCTCTACGTCGCTGCCTTCGCCTGCGCTTGGTTCGACAGACAGAACTTTCCCTCTTCTTTCAAGGATCTTATGGCTCATTCTGATTTGCTGCGCTCAAACTATCTCGTAGTTCTGCCGCAACTGGCGTCTGCACTACTTGTGGCCGTTGTGCTGCTGCAGACACTGCAGGAATCAGCTGGAGTCCAGACCGGCGGAATCTCCTTCGAAAGTCCTTTCGTAGGCTTTCTTACGGTTTCGTACGCCCCCCTCTTGGAAGAGCTGAGCTACAGAATAACGACCGTAGGACTGTTCGATGCACTATATCTCCTGTGGAGCAAGAACCGCGTTGCCGGCGGCCAAGGACGTAGAAAGACAATCCATCTCGTGGCACTGACGATGTGGAATCCGGATAGAACAAAGGAATTACTGGGATTCAACACGATTCGCAATGACGGCCTCAGAAAGGGCATCTCGCGGTTTGAGTGGGTTCTGATGGTCCTCACTTCGGGAGCCTTCGGGGCAGTTCACTACCTATCTGGAGGCGGATGGGAGATTGGGAAGATCTCGACAGCCATGCTTTCCGGCCTCGCAATGGGCATTGTGTATTTGCGGTACGGAGCATATGCTCCGATCCTGCTTCATTGGTTCTTCAACTACTATTTCGGGGCATTCGATCTCGCGTCGCAGTTGAACCTTGCAGGAGCAGGCGCGATGGCTCTTGGGATTGAGCTCCTGAACCTTGGTGTCGGCACCGTTCTGCTCATCGTTGCGGTTGGAGTATCCGTTGCGAGAGTCTGGGTATCCAGCAGACGGGCAAGGCAGGTTCAAGGAGACTATGCCGGAAGATCTCCGAATGTTTGATAAGGAGTCAGGTGTGGAATCCACGCTAGTGCAGGTGTCGGAGTGTGTATCACCGCCAAGTTCATACGCGTCTGTAGGACTCGTCGCTGGCACAACGATCACGACTGAGCAAATCTCGTTTGGGAGGGTTTCTCGCAATGAACACTGATACCAAAGCGTCGACTCTTGACGCACGGAAAGGGTCTGGGGAAGCCAACTTGCCTCTGCCTACGAGATATGACCAGCTTGAGCTTGAGGCTGCCTTACAGAAGAAATGGGAAGAACTGAACACCTATCGCTTTGACCGCGATGACCGCGCAAGACCCACTTACTCGATTGACACTCCTCCCCCATACCCCAGTGGAGAGTTCCACATGGGGAACGCTCTCAACTGGTGCTACTTCGATTTTGTCGCTCGTTACAAGCGAATGAGAGGGTTCAATGTTCACTTCCCTCAGGGATGGGATTGCCATGGCCTTCCAACAGAAGTCAGGGCGGAACGCACCTACAACATCAAGAAGCGAGAAGTGTCGGTTGACAAGTTCCGAGAGATCTGTGTGAAGCTCACAACCGAGTACATCGAGAAAATGAAGATGGCGATGCAGTCGATGGGTTACTCTATCGACTGGAGCCTCGAGTATCGCACAATGGATCCTGATTACTACAAGTTGACCCAACTTTCATTTCTTGAACTCCTGAAACGTGGATTCCTCTACAGAGGAGAGCACCCAGTCAACTGGTGTCCAAGATGCGAAACCGCCATCGCTGAAGCTGAGGTTGAATACATTCACAGTGAGGGTACGCTGATCGACATCAGGTTCTCCACAGACAAGGGCAGCCTTATCGTCGCGACTTCACGACCTGAGCTAATACCCGCATGCGTAGCACTTGCAGTGAACCCCACTGATGCACGTTACGTCAACTTCGTTGGCAGCGAAGCCGTTGTTCCCGTTGTGAATCGCAGAGTCCCCATATTGACAGATGAACTCGTTGATGCAACCTTCGGCAGTGGGGTGGTGATGATATGCACATTCGGAGACAAAACCGATGTACTTTGGCAACACAAGCATAGTCTTCCAGTCGTGAAGATTCTCGACAGTCAGGGGCGCTTGACGGAGGAGGCGGGAAAGTACGCTGGGCTTTCCACATCGAAAGCTCGAGAAGCTATCGTTCGTGACCTGAAAGAAGCCTCGCAAGTGGGAGGATCAAAACCGCTCAGTCGAGAGATCGGCACTTGTTGGAGATGCCATACTCCCGTCGAGATCCTCTCCGCACCACAATGGTTCATGAGAACCAAAGACATGACAGATCAGATCATCGAGCAGACAAACAAGGTCACATGGGTACCAGACTTCTCCAAGAACAGGATGATAGACTGGGCGAAATCGCTTGACTGGGATTGGGTGATCTCGAGGCAGAGATCCTTCGGAACCCCGATACCAGTTTGGCATTGTCGGCAGTGCGGCGGAATACTTCCAGCCGAGAAAGAATGGCTGCCAGTGGACCCACGATCGCAGTCGCCGCAAGCAGCCTCGTGCGCGAGCTGTGGATCGCATGAGTTTGTTGGCGATGCAGATGTCATGGACACGTGGATGGACTCCTCCATAACATGCGCTGTGCACGCTGGATGGCCGGAGAAGCTGACGGAATTCGAAAGATTATTTCCAGCCGATCTGCAACCAAACGGTTTGGATATCATTCGTACCTGGGACTATTACCTGATGGCAAGACATCTTGCGATGTTTGGAAAGCCACCGTACAAGACGGTGCTCGTGAACGGGATGGTTCGAGGTGCCGACGGCAGAATGATGCACAAATCGTACGGGAACTACGTAGAAGTCACGGAGGCAGTGAAGAAATATGGAGCGGATTCCGTGAGACAGTGGGCAGCCGCCGGCGGATCCACAGGATACGACATCCCATACAGATGGGCTGATGTTGAATACGGCCGCAAATTCCTCACGAAACTCTGGAATGCTGCCCGGTTGATACTGTCATCGCTTCAGGATTACGATCCTGATCTCCCCGCTCCAGAACTTGATCTGCTAGACAGATGGTTGCTGAGTAAGCTCAACAATCTGGTCAGAGCGTCAACGGATGCGTTTGAGAACTTCCAATTCAGTGTTGCTACAGACTCCGCGCGTAACTTCACGTGGCATGATCTCTGTGATCAGTACCTTGAAGCCGCCAAGTACAGATTGTACTCAGACAACCGCGAGGGCGCCGAGAGCAGAAGAGCTGCACAATACACCCTCTTCCGCACTCTTGATACTGTTCTGAAACTTCTTGCCCCGATTTGCCCGCACATCGCCGATGCTCTGTACAGTGAATTGTGGCGCGACCACCTCAAGCCTAGGAGCATTCACGCCAACGCCTGGCCACAGGTGAACGAGCAACTCATTGACGACGAATCCGAAAAGCAAGGATCGACTCTGGTTCGGTTGCTCTCAGAAATACGCCGCATGAAATCCGAGAAGCGTCTGTCAATGAAGGCGCCCATCAAGAAGCTGAAGATCAAGGCAGGGGAAGAAGCGGCGAAGATACTGAGCCGCCACATCGATGCGATTTGCCAAATCGCTGTTGTTCAGAACGTGGAGATTGGGCAGATCAAGCCAGCAACTGGTAAACCGGAATCGGAGAGAGAACCCGAATTCCAGTTAGCTGCGGAATTCTAGGCGCGAAGTCTTTAATACGGAAACTCGTTTTGTTAGGACAGCGGTTTACCATGAAAGTATCTGAATTGACGCCGGGGATGAGACGGGTCGAAGTGGAAGGCAGAATAGTGGAGAAAGGGGAGCCGAGGCAGGTTCAGACCCGGTTTGGTGAAACCAGCAGAGTCGCCGACGCAGTCTTGACAGATGATTCTGGTTCGATCAAGATGTCGCTGTGGAACGAGCAGATAGACAACTTCAACGTCAATGATGACGTGCGCGTGGAGAACGGATACGTCACGAGCTTCAGAGGCGAACCACAGCTTAATGTAGGAAGATACGGTCGCCTTATCTCGAAGCAACCGTGACAAGAAGGAACTTGCTCAATCCCCACGAAATGCTCCCTGTCCGACGGAGCATCGAACGGGAGCCATTGGCTCATGAGCGAAGACGAGAGACTGGCAAAGATCAAAGATCTCCTTGATTCTACCGTAGCAGAATTCGAGGCCGTATTCAAATCAGCTGGAACATTCGATCAATCAAGGGTAGGAAACGGCTGGACACCTTCCAGCATCCCAGTCCAGACGTATGCTATCGAAGCGATGCCTCTCAACGAAGCAGCGAAGATCACGGAGTCGAGAAAGGCCCGCCTTTTTGGACCTGTCGGATTAATGAGATTTCGCTCAAGTAGGATCGAAAGCGTCGCGCCTCCCACCCTCGTCTATTTTCCGTTCTGGAGAGCGAAAGGATATCACGAGTGTTTCTACTTCAGGGGCAAGACATACCGGACGACCGTGCCTGACGACGTTATTGCGATTCAAGTTGGCGGACGAATCAAGGCCCTGACTTCAGACGCCAAGGCCAAGCGCACTCTGCTGCGCAGGCTCACGGCCACGACCAGACACATCTTGTTTGCCCAGATAGAGCCCAGATACTTCACAGTTGAGAATGCAACGGAACTCGCCTACCAGTACAAGGAAGGATCAGTGCTTCTCAACTGGGAAGGAAAAGAGGATCTCTCAATGGAATACTTGCTAGAGAAGAAGCCGCGCATGCAACGATTGGAGAAACGCGAAGCACTCGAGAGTGACGCCATAGATGTGAAGTTCGCCTCGTTGAGCTTCACGGCAGAGAACGCTGTCCAAGCGCTTCACAGCAAAGTAGTCAGGCCGCCGGCAGTTTTCAACAAGATATTGACCAACAGGTATGAGGTAACAGAACTACACCTTCTCGAACTGCCGGTCTATCTATTCAGGTTCAGATACCTGGGTCGAGAAAAGGAACTGCGAGTTCACGGAGTAACAGGCGAATTGCTAAGATAGCGACCAACAGACGGCGGCTTCAAGCGTTCCCTCATAGCTGACAGGCCCCGCTTCGCGCTAAGATATAGACGGCGCCAGAACTTCGACAACAACCACCTCACGACAAGAAGAACAGCAAGAGCCCCCACAACAATCTCGATCAGCAGGTAGGGTTCCGCAATGATTTCAACAGATCCAGATCCCGTGTTTCCGAAGATGTCTGCCGCCTCAGCCCTCAGCTCCCAGCTCCCTGGCCTGATCAGGTCGCCCCACGAGAAGGCGTACTTGATGATCCAGACCCCAGTAGTGCTCTCAGGAGTCACTGAGGGTTCGACTTTCCAGTCTCCATTACTCAACCATGCTCGAATTGTAGCGTTCGAAATCAGCGTTCCATCCGAGTAGCTGACTTGACTGTACGCTGTGAGTGTCTCGAAGGGGACCTGATAGTGAGTCGCGTTAGGAGTGACGATCACACGAAGCGTGGCCGGTACAACACTGAAGCCACTGGTCTCCAGATCACTTCCAGGGCCAACGTTCCCGTTTCCGTCATCAAACGAGTTCGCCTGGAACAGGAACTTGTACGTTACATCTAGCGTGGCATTCCTTGGTATCTTTGATTGTGCCGTCCAAATCCCACTTGTCGCCCCTGATGTCGAAAGATCAAGATCGGCTATCTTGAATTGCCCAGCATACAGCGCAGCCGGCTTGAGGCCGTCTTTCATGGCTAGGACCGGGCTCGAATCGGGATACCGAATCACGAAGTCAGCGGATGCCGTCCGCATTCTCTCGTATGATCCACTCGGTTGCAGGAGAGTCGTTACGTTGAGGAGGGCCGGGGTTGCGGAGAACTTTGAGATCGATACAAACTCCTTGTTCGGATAATCGTATGTGCCGACACCATCGATGAATATCGTGTACGCTCCCGTCATGGCGTCAGGAGGTATCTTCCAGCTAGCGATGAATGCACCGGTTTGGTTTGCAGCTATGGTTGCATCGAACACAAAGGCGTCCGAAGGGTTCCGAATCGTTACCTTCAGACTGGCCTTGGGCAGGATACCACCCCCTCTCGTCTGAACGATTTCAGTCCGCTGGTAGACATACTGGTACGTGCCCCAGATCCCATAATGCGCTTGAGCCATGGCGGCATCCGTTGCAGACGAGTCTGAAATGCTGATCAAGTATGTTCCAAATGGAGAGACCGACTCGATAGGAAGTGAGATCGCAGGAGGAATCTCTCCCTTGTCCGTTGTAGTGAAGCCGAGTCCGCTCTTCCGAGTCGAATTCTCCTGTGGAGCTTGAACCCAAACCACGTATGAAGCTCTTGGAGTGTACCCAACTCCCTGCAGCACAACCTGCTTGTCCCGTAGCGTATACAATGGCTGATCGGTCTGAAGGGTGGAGTGGATCTGTGCCACAACGATGACCGGGAAACGAACGACAAGCGCAATGGCAACCAACAGCACGACCACTGCCGCCAGTCTCGGCTTCATTCGCTCTCGCACCCACTCTGCGATCAGACGACTACATAACAACTTCTGATCAGGTAATTAATGGAATCAGACATATCCGGAACGATCTTGGACATGATGCGACTTGATCTGCTCCCTCGTTCCGTTAGCCGGAAACCCGTCGCGGATAGACGGTATCTAAAGAGGATTGCTCGAGGCGGCGGTGCCTGGTACGCGACCTAGGAGGAGGTCCAAGCATCATGTGCGGTGAAGTTGAGGCCGAGTGCTCTGTACAGGTTCCTTGCGATGACTTTCTCAAGAGCCTTGGCGGCCGCGCCCAGCAGTTCTTGCAGTGCTTCGTCAAGGGCGGAAGCTTCTCGGGGATCTCTTCTCGTTTGATTTGGTAGCTCTTCTCGATGCGTTCGTAGATGGCGGCGCGCACAATCTCGCCAGGCACAAGCAGGCCTTCATCAACAGCCCGAAGCAACGTCTCACTGAACTCAGCGGACTTGCAACGGATGCGCCTTACCTAGGATGACCGATATTTGCCGCGACTGTAGCTTAGGCTCGCGCCTGTCAGAGGCTCTTAGGATGCCCATTTCTGCGATTTCCCAAGTCGATCAGACATGGAGTCAAAGTTTGGCGCCGGGAGAGGGATTCGAACCCCCGAGGCCCAAAGGGCCACAGGCTCTCTGGACACGTATCCCTGCGGACTCAAGGCCTGCGCCTATAGACCGGCCAGCATGGGACGTTAATCCACTCGGCCTTCGGGATTTGAAACTTGGATTCATATCCCGGCATCCGTTCCCGGCACCGTGGTACGAATCTATCGAGACCGGCTTATCTAAAAGACTTTAGACGAGGCGTGGGCGAGAATCCATTTACGTATGCCCCAGGATACCCTGCTGGAGTTCCCATGGTAAAACGTGCGCGTCCGCGATACAGACTCCTTCCTCACATGGCCGACGCGTATGTAGAAGTTCAAGGGCCAACTCTCAACGCTGCTTTTGAGGCCGCCGCATTCGCTATGTTTGACGTAATGACCGATCCTACCGCTGTCGGATTGGAGTTCACGGATCGGCTTGAAGTCACGGCCCACGACGAGGTCTCGCTGCTTCACGATTGGCTTGAGCAGCTTCTGCTGAAGTTTGATCTCGACGGAAAGGTGTACTCAAGATTCGAGGTTGAGAAGATCGCGGCTCGGGACGGAGGTCTCCACCTTGAAGCGAAAGCACAGGGCGGTCTCTTTCAGCCGGGCCTGCACCCTGCCAAGGTTGAGATAAAGGCAGTCACATATCATCGAATGGAAGTGATAGCCACCGGCAAGGGCTACCTCGTACGCTACATCCTCGACCTCTGATACCTCTGATACTCATCAGGCTGAGGCCACGCGACCGGCCGACTGAAGACAAGTAAAGTACATCAGTCCATTTCCCCATTCATCTACCTTGGTATACGGAAGATGAGCAGCACCGGACATGCTTATGCACCTCCGACGAAGAGGCCATGGAAGCTCTCAGTGGCGATTCCGAGTTCCCTAGTCGCCGATGTTCCCCACCTTAGGGAGAAGACGAGTCGGCTCGGATTCCTTGCCCGAGCGCTCGGAATCTTCAGAGTCAACGAGGTGATGGTCTATGCCGACCTCGCAGACGCCGAGGCGACACGCCAGGGGCGGTTCATCAGTTCAATACTCAGCTACATGGAGACTCCACAGTACCTCCGTAAACATCTGATACGCGTGAACCCAGACCTACGTTTCGTTGGCATCCTTCCGCCTCTGAGGACCCCCAACCATCCTGTCTCGGGAAAGATCGCGGATCTGAAGATCGGTGAAACAAGAGAAGGCGTGGTGACGGACACCAACGCACAAGTCAGCCGACTGGACCTCGGTGTGAACGCGCCGGTGGAAGTTCCGGTGAGACTTCATCGTGGTTCGAGAGTTGCTGTCAGAATTCAGAGGATCGCTCCGAAGATCGTTGCTGATTTGGTTGAGGAGAACCGGATAGACATATATTGGGGCTTCCGAGTTACGTTGAAGAACCTTCCACTAGGGAGGCTAATCCAAGAAAGCAAGCAGGACGTGGTCATCGCCACCTCTAGGCTTGGAGAGAGAGTGAACACAGTGCTCGACCAATTGAGGACAGCCATGACAGGAGCCTCGAATGTGCTCTTGGCGTTCGGTTCGCCACGGCGAGGACTCCATGAGATCATAGAGCAAGAAGGGATGAGACTGGACAGACTTGCAAGATTCACTGTCAATTTTGTCCCGAATCAAGGAACACAGACAGTTCGAACAGAGGAAGCCGTCTACTCAGCTCTGACCGTGTTGAATGCTATCGGTGATTAGGTGAACTGGAATGGGACACAGGAAAGTTCATGCTCCAAGACGCGGATCACTCGCATACCTTCCGCGATCAAGAGCCTCAAGATGGATCGGGCGCGTCAGATACTGGCCGACGGGTATCCAAGAGACAAAGCCTCTAGCGTTCATTGGATACAAAGCCGGAATGAGACTCGTCGTAGGAGTTGACAATAGAGAAGGCTCTCTAACTTATGGAAAGGAGATTTCCTTCCCGATCACAATCGTTGAAGCGCCGCCAATGGTGGCAGTTGCACTAAGAGCCTACGTGAAGACCGCGAAGGGGCTTCAGACATTCGCTGAGGCTTGGACGGAGAAACCGCCAAAGGATTTAATGCGTCTTCTATCCTTGCCGGAATCGATCAATCACGCCGAGAAGCTCACAAAGATTGAATCCTCACTAGAGAAGATGAGCGAAGTAAGACTGGTTTTGGCGTCTCAGCCAAGGATCGTTCGGCTCGGACGAAAGACTCCTGAGCTCTTGGAAGCCAAGTTGGGCGGAGCAACACTGAAGGAACAGTTCGAGTACGCGAAAGGTCAGCTTGGCAAAGAGATCAAAATCTCCGACGCTTTCAAGGAAGGCGACTGGATAGACGTGATCGCCATAACGAAGGGCAAAGGAATCCAAGGACCAGTGAAGCGGTGGGGAATTCGGAAGAAGTTCCACAAGGCAAGGAAGACCGTTAGGGCGGTTGGCTCAATCGGTGCATGGCATCCGCACTATGTCATGTACTCAGTCCCGCGTGCAGGACAGACTGGATTTCATCAGAGAACAGAATACAACAAGCAAGTTGTCAAGATCGGGCAAGAGGGCAAGGATGTGACTCCGAAAGGGGGATTCATCAGGTACGGTGAGATCAAAGCCCAATATGTAATGTTGAGTGGAACAGTTCCTGGGCCCGCAAGGAGAGCGATAACCCTTCGACATGGAGTCAGAGGCGTAGCTGCTCCCGCACCCAAGCTCGACTACATAAGCCTAGAATCAGCACAGGGGCGCTAAACATTGACACCACTCCCAAAGAATGTTGAAGTCTACGACACGAACGGCAAGCCGCACGAGAAAGTAAGCTTGCCTTCAGTCTTCTTGACGCCGTTGCGTCCTGATGTGATACAGAAGGCTGTGGTCGCCCTTCAGAGCCGAAGATATCAACCGCAGGGCAGAAACCCTATGGCTGGAAAGAGAACCACTGCGGAGTCCGTGGGAGTCGGTAGAGGCCTAGCACGAGTCCCGAGGGTCAAGGGAGAAAGGTACCCGAAATCAGGCCAGGCTGCATTTGCGCCTATGGCCGTCAAGGGCAGGTTGACACACGCGCCCTCCACACAGCGAAGACTCGCCAAGCATGTCAATGTGAAAGAGAGACTGCTTGCGCTCCGGTCAGCCATCGCCGCAACTGGATCCAAAGACCTCATTGCTTCCAGAGGTCATGCGGTCGAGAAAGTCCCGGGGCTGCCACTTGTGGTCTCAGACGACCTACAGAAGGTGAAGACCACGGCCGAAGCCAAGAATGCACTGAAAGGACTTGGACTCTGGGAGGATGTCAATAGAGCACGCGAAGGCATCAAGATCCGAGCGGGAAGAGGACGAACAAGAGGTAGGCCAACCAAGCACCCACGAGGCCCATTGCTCGTTGTCGAGAAAGATGAGGGCATCGGCAAAGCTGCCCGTAACCTGACAGGGCTTGATATTGTCGAGGTCTCAAGTCTGAATGTGGAGGATCTGGCTCCGGGAACGCATCCTGGAAGGCTCACGGTGTGGACAAAGTCGGCACTGGAGTCTGTTGAGAAACGTTTCGCACAGGAGGAGAAGTAGCATGCCAGTGAAGAACGTTCAGGAAGTCATCAGGTACCCACTCATATCTGAAGACGCAGTCACGTTGATTGAATCTGAGAACAAGATTACATTCATCGTCGATGTAGAAGCATCCAAGAATGACATACGCCGAGCGGTGGAGGAACTCTATGAGGTCAAAGTCGATCGCGTCAACTCAGTCCTTACCCCCGAGGGGCGAAAGAAGGCGTTTGTCAAGCTGGCCCCAGACTACAAGGCTTCTGACTTAGCAGTCAGGTTGGGCGTGCTGTAGAAACTCTTTTCTCTCGGATGGTTGAAGTCGAACGGGTTTCAGGTAGTGACATAGGAATGCCGAAAGAATTCACATATCGCGGCCACACAATCAGCGACCTCCAACAGATGTCCATGGACGAATTCATCAAACTGCTACCGTCGCGCCAAAGGCGATCACTGACGAAAGGCCTTTCAGACGAGCAGAGGATACTCCTTGAGCGAATCAGGACCTCGGGAAAAGATGCAGCGAAAGCTGTCAAGACACACTGCAGAGACATGGTGATCCTTCCGGAGATGGCGGGCAAGACCCTCTTTGTTCACAGCGGCAAAGAGTTCAGCTCTCTAACCATCAAGCCGGAAATGATTGGACACTACCTTGGAGAATTCGTTATCACTAACAAGAAAGTCGTTCACGGCACGCCAGGCATAGGCGCATCCAGAAGCTCCATGTACGTACCACTCAAGTAGAACGAACATAATTCCTGAACTGGACTGTGCGCAAAGGCGCGGCACTACTGATAGTGGCTATACTGCTCTTCTGACTAGCAAGTAGCTGAGTCCGGCTATCATCAAGGGCACAAGAACTACTGCCGACAGCATCTCATTCCATGACGTTGGAGGGAGTACACCAGCCTGCTGGCGGGTTGCCGCCTCAGTCACAAAATCCCCCTTCACGGCTGCGGCAGGGGGGTTCTGGAGGAGGCTCGCGCCTTGCACAACGAGAAAGGCCAGCACTACCGCAACCAGTGCTGACGCCAATTCCTTCCTCATCCCTTAGCCCTCCTCGTGTCTCCACCTACGCTTTTGAGATAAACCTAGAGTTTCGAACGCCTCCATGTCTCAGCACACACATCAGAACATCTTGTCTCTCCAGATTCTGATCGCTTCATAGGCACAGACCAAGGCGGCGCTCGAGCCGAGTATCAAGGCGATCACATTGATCTCAGACCCCGTCAGCAGTGACTGAGCCAGATACGTCACAACGGCTGCCAGAAAGAAGACCGCATAGAAAATGAATCTGGGCAGTACGATCCTCCCAATCCGGAGAAACATCCGGAACTGACTGGGTTTGATCTCCTCAACTATCGAGTAGCGGCCATGCTCGTCTTTGTGGGCAACGCCGAGCTCTCGTAGCTTCTCAAGGTGATACAGCGCCGTGCTTGGACTAGAGAAACGAATTAGTCGCTGAACCTCTCTCACGCCCATCGGCCGCGGAGACTTGAAGACTTCCCAGTACACCCGAAGGGTCGTCCCCTTCAGTTCCGACTCGACCACTTGCGCATCAACTGATCCAGCAGCCAAGGCCGTCCTCTCTTCAGTCGAGACAACTGGTGAGAGAAAGGTCACGTAAAAGGCGTTGCCTAGACAGTGTCTTCATTCTGGCAGAGTGAGTTTACAGAACCTATGAAAGGCATTGGTTTTTATGGCGCTCTGTCAATGCGTTCGGAGACGCTGGCGAAAGTGGCATGCCAAACTGGGCGTATTCGGTTAAGGAAATAGACCCAGAAAGGTCTGTGAGGTGCTCTGGGCGTGAGCTCCGAATCTCACCCAAAGCGGCAACAGAGATCTGCCGTACTATCAAGGGGATGCGGATCGAGGAGGCGAAAAAACTCCTCGAAGCAGTCGCAGCCAAGAAGCGCCCCATAGCATATCGACGTTACAAGAAGGAAGTGCCTCACAAGAGTCAGATGGCAGCAGGCCGCTATCCCACGAAGGCTGCCAAGAGGATCCTCGCATTGCTTGAGGAATTGCAGTCCAATGCCGAATACAAGGGACTAGACGTTGATCGGCTTAGAATAGCCCACGCGGCAAGCCAGCGAGGAATGAAGCTGAGGAACTACGTGCCCCGTGCGTTTGGCAGGTCAAGCCCGTCGTACAACACCCTCACGCATATCGAATTGATTGGTTACGAGGCACAGGCCTGATGTCCGTTTACAAGTACTTTGTACGCGACAACATGAAGAAAGCGGAAATCGACTCTTACTTAGCGGCTGAACTCAAGAAAGCCGGCTACAGCAAGGTCGAAATGACGAAGACCCCGCTCGGCATGAGGGTCGTTATCTACGCCGCAAAGCCGGGCATGGTAATAGGCAGACGCGGTCAAAGCATTCGTGATCTAACACAGGTCTTCGAGCAAACATTCGGAATGGAGAACCCACAAGTCTCGGTCGCCGCGATTGAGATCCCAGACCTGGATCCAAGGGTCGTTGGCTCTCAAATTACCACGGCTCTGCAACGTGGGATTCACTTCAGGAGGGCGGCCTACTGGGCACTTCAACGAGTGATGGGTGCAGGAGCCCTTGGAGTTGAAATCACAATCCGCGGCAAGTTGACAACTGAGAGGGCCAGGTATGAAAGATACAAGGACGGTTATCTTCCGAGCGTCGGTGACCCGGTGCTCAAACAGGTCAAGAGAGCGGTGGTAGAGGTTCAACTGAAGCAAGGGCTCTTTGGAGTCGGTGTCCGAATCCTGCCGCCAGGAGCGAAGTTCCCGGATAGGGCCGAGATTAGGACGCGGGGCGAGCTTGAATCCGGACCGCAGCCCGAAACGAAGAAAGAGGCTGAGGAAGAGACAGAGGAGGAAGAGAAAGCTGCCGATACTCAGGAAGCGTGAGATCGTTCAGCTCCTGCCCGAAGAAAGGCAGAAGAAGCTCGAGGAACTCAGAACCGAGCTGGGCAAGCTGCGCACCACGGTTGAATCCGGCGGTCAAATGGACAATCCGGGCCGGATCAGAGAAATACGGAAAACAATCGCACGACTTCTGACTGTGGAGGCAAAGACAGCCAAGGTGCCTGTGAAGGAGTAATGCCGATCAAACCAGAGAACATCTTGAGGCACGAGTTGATACGATTGAAGGCCATGGTCGCGAGCAGCACAAACCGGCTCCTTGCAGGTACACGCGGACGAATCATCGATGAGACTAGAAACACAATCAAGCTCAGCACCAGGAATGGAGTAAGAGTGATTCCGAAAGAGATCGCGGTATTCAGGCTGGATCTACCTGACGGTTCAGTCGTGGAAGTTGAAGGATCAAGACTGGTTGGGAGACCTGAGAATCGGATGAAAGCGAGAACGAGGAGATGGTAATGCGAGAGATAGGATTAGGTACAAAGCCGCCGCCGAAAGCCTGCGAAGACCCTAACTGTCCGTATCATGGAACTCTCCCTGTCAGGGGAAAGATCCTCGAAGGGACTGTTGTGAGTACAAAGATGAGTGGAACTGTCACTGTTGAAAGAGGTCACTTGCATTACGCAAAGAAGTACATGCGTTACGAGCGCCGCCGGAGCAGGATCCTTGCGCACAGCCCACCCTGTCTCGAGTTGAAGGATGGCGACCGAGTAAGAATAATCGAATGCAGGCCAGTCAGTAAGGAGGTTTCGTTTGTTGCGATCGAGAGGATACTTCCGAGCACGTAGACCTGTCACTATCAAAACATTAATGAAGAATAGATTGGTTGTTTGCGGAAACTTCGAAGTGATATAGTATGCCAGCGCCGAGAACAAGAGCAGTCAGCGCCAAGGGTATGATAGAGTATAGGCCGCACGTTGACCGCGGACTGCCGACAGGAAGCAGGATCTCGTGCGCTGACAACACCGGCGCCAAGCAGTTGAAGATCATCAATGTCATGGGATACCGAGGTCGACTTAGGCGGGTCGCGTCTGCCTGTGTCGGCGACATGATAATGATCTCTGTGTCGAAAGGCACCCCCGAGCTTCGACGCCAGATGTTTCCCGCTGTAGTCGTCCGTCAGAGGCGACCATTCAATCGACCAGATGGAGTTAGGGTCCAGTTCGAAGACAATGCTGCGGTGATCATGACACCAGAGGGCGAGCTCAAGGGAACCGAGATTAGAGGACCGGTTGCGCTAGAAGCCGCGGAAAGATGGCCGAGGGTTGCCAACGTGGCAAGCATAGTGGTGTAGAGACAGATGCGTTCGAAACCCTCGACTCGACCAGGCAAACAAAGGCTAGTGCGCTACACCGCACACAGTTGGATGAAGCACAAGTTCCTTGCGGCACCATTGTCGACTGAGCTCAGAACAACGTATGGCAGAAGATCGATTCCAGTACGGGCTGGAGACAGTGTCCGCATCGTCCGCGGAGACTTCTCAGGAGTAGAGGGCAAGGTCTCAGACGTTGACACAGCGAGACAGCGGCTCTTCGTGGAAGGAGTCACCCGGGAGAAAGTCGCCGGGACTTCTGAGAAGGTTTCCGTGCACTGCACGAAAGTAATGATCACGAAGTTGAACCTTGACGACAAGTGGCGAGCCGAATCCCTGAAAGAGAGGAAAGCCACCGTCGAGAAGGCAGAGGCTGAGTAGAATGGGAAGTAAAGGCGGAAGGAAGCATCTGAAAAGGGAGAAAGCCCCACGTTCCTGGCTGATTCATCCAAAAGAGGCACAGTGGGCGGTCAGACCTAGCCCAGGCCCACACGCGCAAAGAATCTGCCTGCCCCTTTCCAGTCTGATCAGGGACGTTCTCGGCTATGCAAAGAGCGGCCGCGAAAGCAAGATCATTCTTGCACAGAAACGAGTGATTGTGGACGGAAGGATCCGTCGAGACCACAAATTCCCAACAGGCCTGATGGATGTTGTCGAACTGCCGGATGCAAAAGCGAGCTACAGGATACTTCCCGCAGTCGGCAAGGGCCTGACAGCGCTCGAGATACCCAAAGACGAAGCAAAAACCAAGCTTTGCAGGATTGAGGACAAGACGAGTCTAAGGAAAGGCCAAGTCCAGCTGAATCTGCATGATGGTAGGAGTATTGTCGTACCAGTACAGGATGCACGAAACCCCAGAGAGGACATCTACAAGACACGAGATACGTTGAAGATTGCCATCCCCGATCAGAAGATATTGGGCCACTTCAAGTTCGCTGAAGGCGCCTACGCGATCGTCACGTCAGGTCGCAACTTGGGGAGGCACGGGAAGATCATGAAGATCGAACAGAGTACTGTTGCAAGGACAGCGACTGCTCTAATCGAGGACCCATCAGGTAACAGATTCGAAACCATAGCTGACTATCTGTTCGTCGTGGGCGAGGAGAAGCCCACGATCAAGATAGAGGGCGGCGTTTAGACATGCAAGCGGTCCAAGAAGCACCAGTCAACAAGAACCCGATGCGACAGGTCAGACTCGAAAAGGTGACAGTCCACATTGGGGTCGGCCAATCCGGAGAAGCTCTCGAGAAAGCAAAGACCATCCTAGGCGAACTTACAGGCCAGAAACCTTCCTCTCAGCGAGCAAGAAGAACATTGAAGGACTTCGGAATCAGGCAAGGAGAACCGATGGCCTGCAAGGTCACATTGCGCCGAGAGAAAGCCGTCCAGTTCATGAAACGAGCGTTGGAAGCCGTTAATAATCGTCTTTCGGAATCAAACTTCGATCAACAGGGAAACTTCGCATTCGGCGTCAAAGAACACATTGAGATGGCAGGCACGAAGTACGTTCCCGAACTCGGGATCGTCGGATTCGACGTCATGGCGACTATGGAGAGACCTGGATACCGTGTGAAGCGGCGAAGAGTCAGGCAAAGCAGGATCGGAAAGAAACACGTGGTTACGAAGCAGGAAGCGATCCGCTTCGTAAGGTCCACCTTCGGCACAGAAATAGCAGGAGGCTCACAGTAGTGGCGAAGAAGAAAGTTCCAAGGAAGAAGAAGTTCGGCAAGGGAAGCCGAGCGTGCAAACGCTGCGGTCAATACGATGCCGTGATACGAAAGTACGGCCTCAACCTCTGCAGACAATGTTTCAGGGAGCTAGCACCCAGTCTCGGTTTCAAGAAGTACATGTAGATGAAGCAACATGTCAGCAGAACTTGTGGAACGGATCGTTGACATACCGGAAGGCGTCAAAGTTGAGATCACAAACCGGAAAGTCAAAGTCACAGGCCCCAAAGGAACATTAGAGGAAGACCTTTCACATCTTCCATGTGTTCTGGAGGTAGAGAACGAACGAGTCCACGTCAAATCGTCATGGCCGCGAAAAGCAGAGATCGCCATGGTAGGAACTGCCGCGGCTAGAATTCGGAACATGATCAAGGGCACCAAAGCAGGATTCACATACAAGATGAAAGTCGTCTACGCGCACTTTCCGGTCACATTGAAAGTGATCGACAAAGAACGAAAGCTCATGATTGAAAACTTCACAGGTGAGAAGACTCCTCGAATCGTTCATATCGTAGGAGACTCGAAGGTCAAGGCCTCCGGCGACGAGATTGTGATCCAAGGTATCAACATTGAAGACGTAAGCCAGACGGCAGCCAACATAGAGCAGTCTACCAAGATCAAGGACAAGGATCAACGGGTGTTCCTGGATGGAATCTACGTCTTTGAACGAAAAGAGGGCATGTAGGGTTGGCCAGCAAGAAACGCAGTACTCCACGCTTCGTCAGACAGGAAAGCTGGCGTTACATCAGGGTCAAGGGCGGATGGAGACGCCCTCGAGGAAAGACAAGCAAAATGAGATTGGGCATGAGAGGTTGGCCAAAGACCGTCAAGGTAGGATACAAGAGCGGACTCAAGAACCGCGGACTCCATCCATCAGGACTCGAGGAAATACTTGTTCGACGACCAGCAGACCTCGAGAAGATCAACGCTAAGACTCAGATTGTGAAGATCGCCCATTCAGTCGGCGAGCGAAAGAGAATCGCCATAATGGAACGCGCCGAAGCGCTGGAACTGACTGTTGCAAACCCCGGAGTGAAGAAAGCTGAACCAGCCGCCCCCGAACCGGAACTGATCGTCAAGGAGCCAGAAGAGACCAAGACAGAGGAAGAGGGAAAACCTGAATGAACGTGAGATCTCAGAGACGCATTGCGGCCAGCATCTTGAGAGTCGGAAAGAACAGGGTCTGGCTCGATCCCGAGGATATTGACGCAATCAGCTCCGCAATCACACGTGCGGAGATACGGAGACTCGTACATGAGGGAGTCATCAGAGCTCTGCCGGAGACAGGCAGCAGCAAAGGTAGAACGCGAACCCTCAAAGCGAAGAAGAAAATCGGAAGACGAACGGGGCCGGGTTCAAGGAAAGGAATACGAGTGCCCAGAAAGAAGGCATGGATGTTCCGAATCCGGGCGATTCGTGATAGACTCAGGGAACTCAGGGACAAACGTATGATACCGACTCAGACGTACCGAAAGTTGTTCCTCATGGCAAAGGGAGGATCATTCAGAAGCTCCTCACACCTTGACGAATACATAGAAGCACACAAACTAGCCAGGAGACGATAGAAAGATGTCATATGCACCAACACGACAACAGGAAGCAGGGTGGGTTCCCAAGACAAAACTGGGCAAGATGGTCCAATCAGGTCAAGTGCTCTCACTCGACGACGTTTTCACTCAGGGCCTTCGAGTGATGGAACCCGAGATAGTCGACGTGCTCCTTCCCGACCTAAAACAAGAGGTACTGGGAATCGGCTTCGTCCAGAAACAGACTGACGCTGGAGAGAAGTCGAGATTCAGAGCTGTCGTCGCGGTCGGAAACAACAACGGCTACTTGGGCGTGGGGGACGGAAAGGCAAAACAAGTCAGGATAGGAATTGACAAGGCGACACTTCAAGCAAAGCTGAAGATAATCCCGGTCAGACGTGGATGCGGAAGCTGGGAATGCGGCTGCGGGCAATCACACTCCCTGCCGTTCCGCGTTACCGGCAAATGCGGCAGTGTACGAGTCGACATCCTACCGGGCCCCCGTGGGCTCGGCCTCGTCGGTGGCGAAATAGCCAAGACGGTGTTGGCGCTTGCTGGAGTAAGGGATTGCTGGACCCGGACCTACGGATCTACGAGTACACTTGCTTCTACAGCAGTGGCCATCTATGACGCTCTGCGAAATACGTACAGAACCGTAACCTACGCAGACTGGGTGCGATAAGCAGGGCCATCACAGTATCTTCAGCTTACGTCCGATCTTCTCGAATGCAGCCAGTGCCACGTCAAGGTCAGCCCTTGTGTGACCAGCATTCATCATTGTACGAATTCGAGCTTTGTCGCGTGCCACCATTGGAAAGATGATCGGAAGGGCAAAAACACCCTCATCGTAGAACATTGTACTCATCTGTTGCGCGACGGTGCTCTCTCCAACGATCACCGGCGTGATCGGCGTTTCGCTATTGCCGATGTCGAAACCCATCCGCTTGAGTTCCTTCTTGAAGTAGGAAGTATTCTTCCACAGGTTCTCAAGATGCACCGGTTCATTCTCAACGACATCCAATGCTGCGATGCATGCAGCTGCAACCGCGGGAGGGTGAGACGCGCTGAGGAGCCATGTGCGTGATTTGTTGAATGCGAACCTTCTAAGATCCTCACTTCCAGATACATATCCGCCCACAACACCAAACGCCTTGGAGAATGTGCCCATCTCAACATCGATCTCTCCTTCGATGTGGAAATGAGACGCGATTCCTCTGCCCTTCTCTCCTAGGACTCCATCTCCATGGGCGTCGTCAACGTAGGATATTGCTCCAAACTCCGAAGCCACTTTCGCGATCTTGTCGAACGGAGCGATGTCACCGTCCATGCTGAAGACGCCGTCTGAGATCACAAGAATCCGCCTGTACTTCCCTCGAGCCTCCTTGAGGACTCTTTCCAAGTCTCCAGCGTCACAGTGCTTGTAGATTCCTCTTTGTGCTCGGCTTAGGCGAACTCCGTCTATGATGCTTCCATGATTCAGCTCATCACTCAGTATGAAGTCGCCTTCGCCCGCGAGCTGAGGGATCAGGCCTGCGTTCGCCGCAAACCCTGTCGAATACACGAGCGCAGCCTCTGCATGTTTGAAGGCTGCAAGCTTCTTTTCAAGCTCAAGATGAAGGTCCATGTTCCCAGCTATCGGCCTGACCGAACCTGAGCCCACACCGTGCGTGTCAATCGCTCGTTTCGCTGCCTCCTTGAGCCTCGGATGATTCGTCAGATTCAGGTAATTGTTTGAGCAAAGCATGATGACCTTCTTTCCGTCAACCACACAGTGAGGTGCACTGTTACCCTGCAGCGTCCGGAGCTTCCAGTTTAGGCCGGCCGCCTCGAGATTCAAGTACTCTTCCCGAAGGAAAGCGAGTTTCTCTCGCGACATTCTTCATGCAACCCTCGCAGGATTCTGTCTGAAAACAGAAATCAGCACGACCACGGTCAATAATAGGATTTCGATTGAGAGCTTGTTCGGCAGGAATGTGCATAAGAGAAAGCATAAGAGGGCACTGTCCGTCAGTGTCAGACATCGTGGCACACATGAGGGAGCCTCTCTCGGTGGTTCTCATTGCTACGCTCTGCGATAATCAACCGAATCGATCAACCGCGGGAGGTAGTTTCCGTGAATAGGATACTTGTGACAGGTGCCGTAGGGCAGATAGGAACCGAACTCGTGCAAGCACTTCGAAAGAAGTACGGAAGAGACCAAGTGATAGCAGCAGGCCACACTACGAAGCCGACAACAGAATTCCGCGAGTCTGGACCATTTCAGTACATGAACATCCTAGATCGAGAGCAACTGGCCAAGACAGTTGTCGATAACGAGATCGATACGATATATCACATGGCCTCAATTCTCTCAGCGGTGGGCGAACTCAACCCTCAACTCTGTTATGAAGTCAACATGCACGGATTCTACAATGCTCTGGAAGTCGCACGAAAACACAAGATTAAACGCCTTATTGCGGCGAGTTCAATCGCGGTCTTCGGCTCGGGCGTTCCTCGAGACAATACGCCTAACGATACTGTGTTGCTGCCGACAACCATGTATGGCGTGACGAAAGTGTGTTGCGAGCTTCTAGGCAAGTACTACTTCAGCAAGTTTGGTGTTGACTATCGCTCGGTGCGCCTTCCTGGAATCATCAGCAGTGAGACCATGCCTGGAGGAGGCACCACCGACTACTCTGTTGAGATGTACTATGCCGCGGTGGAAGGCAAGCGTTACACATGCTTTGTGCGCGAAGACACGATTCTGCCAATGATGTATATGCCTGACGCCGTCAAGGCGCTCGTTGACCTGGCCGAGGCAGACGAAGCACGGCTGAAGCACCGTGTCTTCAATGTGAACTCAATGAGCTTCTCAGCAGGAGAACTTGCCAAGTCCATCAAGGCTGTCATTCCAGAGTTCGAATGCGAGTACAAACCCGACTATCGACAAGCTATAGCGGACTCTTGGCCGAGATCCTTAGACGATTCTGCAGCCAGAGAGGAGTGGAACTGGAACCCCACGTACGATCTTCCAAGAATGACCAAGGACATGATTCAGAGGTTACAGCGAAAACTCAGAAAGTGAGCTCGCATCGTCTCTCTAGTGAATATCTGCCTGCGCATTCAACGTTGCATGTCTTGGTTCTGACCTAATCAAGACGGCTTGAATGCTAGAGACGACGAAGACACAAGAACGGTAAGCGGAGACTGTCCCACGCGAGTTCTCGTTTCTTCAACTATGCCTATGAGCTCAATCCTGAGAGTTCACAAAACCTTTATCTAAACAGCATCGGTCTGAGTGGTTCCGAACTGGGAGATTGGACATTCGCAGTCTACGCTGTCGGAGGACCCTTGAATGGCAACACGTAAGAGGAAAGTCAGGAAGCAACGAGGCAGCAGGTTCCATGGCTGGGGAACCTCTGGACAGCACAGAGCGGGCGGAATGCTCGGTGGTCACGGAAAGGCCGGTCGATTCAGACACAAGAAGAGCGCGGTGATCAGGTACGGAATCGAGCTTGGAAGGAAACGTCTGTTACCGCGTCTGGGAAGAAAAGAAAGGATAGTCGCGAGTGTGGGTCAACTCGAAGACATGCTTGTCCACCCAAAGTATGCGCATGCAGTGTCTGAGCACGAAGGGAAGAAACTATTGGACTTGCGATCACTAGGATACACGAAGCTGTTGGGCTCCGGAAAGATCCAAGTGCCAGTGGTAGTTAGAATTGACGAATTCTCCAAATCCGCGGCAAGCAAGATCGAGGCTGCCGGAGGCCGAATCGAGAAAACCACTGCATAGGAGCTTGCCCTCATGGTCCGATTCATAGAGCTATTCAAACCGCTAGCGCGATTCTTTCTAAACATCTCGGCCCCTGACCGGAAGGTGGCCTTCAACGAGAAAATCTTCTGGACCGCGATGGCTCTCATAATCTATTTTGTGATGTCACACACGCCATTGTACGGGACTCAGGGGATGTCCCAGCAAGATCCTCTCGGAGCACTCCGAGTGATCTTCGCCTCAAATCGAGGCACACTCATGGAGCTAGGCATCGGCCCCATCGTTACAGCGGGCCTCATACTTCAAGTCCTTGCTGGCTCGCGTATGGTAAACATCGACATGACCAATCCAGAAGATCGATCGATGTTCACGAGCGCCAGCAAGATACTCTCAGTGGTCATGACAATCTTCGAGGCCTCAGCCTACATCGTAGGCGGCACATACGGCCAGATCAACCTCCAGACACAAATCATCATACTCGGCCAACTCGTCGCCGCGGGCATCATCGTATTGTTGCTTGACGAATTACTACAGAAAGGGTGGGGTCTGGGCAGCGGAATCAGCCTCTTCATTGCGGGTGGAGTTGCTCAGTCGATCTGGTGGGACTCTGTATCCCCAATGGGACCGATGGGCGACGGAAAACTGTATGGTGCCCTGATCGCATTCGGGCAAGGAATCGCAAAGGGCGATGCACTGCTCAGCATCTTCTATCGCTCGGAGGGACTTCCTGACATGATCGCCTTCTTCACGACCCTCGTGGTCTTCGCCATCATAATCTACTGTAACGGGCTGAGAGTGGAAATACCTGTCTCGTATGCACGGTACCGTGGATTCAAAGGCAAGTTTCCACTCAAACTGCTCTACGTCTCAAACATTCCAGTGATATTCGCCGCCGCACTGTTCGGGAACATCTACTTCATTTCACAGATCATTTGGTCGAGATACAATCAGACAAATACGAACTTCTGGCTTAACCTGATCGGGCAATTCACAGCCTCAGGTACACAGTATCAGCCTACAGGAGGACTAGTGTACTATGTGGTGCCACCTCACAACTTGTCAGGCGTGATGTCTGATCCGATCCGAGCCGGAGTCTATGCTGGCCTTCTCATCTTGTTCTGCGTCTTCTTCGCTGTGACATGGGTCGAGGTTGGCGGAATGGACTCCAACACCGTTGCCAAGCAACTACTAGACTCAGGTATGCAGATCGAGGGGTTCAGACGCTCGCAGATGCCCATCCGGCAACTCCTCCAGCGATACATCCCAGTAGTCACTATAGTTGGGGCGATAGCCATCGGCGTCATCGCCGCTTCAGCGGATTTCCTCGGAGCATTCGGCTCAGGAACTGGAATCCTCCTTACCGTGGGCATCATAGAGCAATACTACCAGATCCTAGTTCGCGAGAGAATCACGGAACTATACCCGGCAGCAAGAGCTTTCCTTGGTGAATAGAAGTTGGAACCTATCGATACAATCTGGAATATTCTGATGGCAGCGCTCCAGCCGTACCATGAGATCCCAGCGTCAACCCTGCTGACCATAGGGATTGCGGGAGCACTCGCACTGGTATCAACAGCATCAAACAGGCTACTGGTGGATGTGAAACGCGTCGCGTCAGTGACCAAAGAAGTCGCCGCTTGGAGGAAGGAATTCGAGAAGGCCAAGAAGAGCAACGACAAGCAACTCCTAGCAAAGGTCACAAAGAAACAGCAGGCAATGATGAAGCTCCAAAGCCAAGTGGCCTTTGATAGAATGAAGGTCAGCTTCTTGTTCATCATACCTTTCTATGTAGTCTGGATCGTGCTCAGTGGCTTCTTCGGCCAGACCGTTGTTGCGTTCTCGCCGATCCAGATACCGTTTGCTGGAGACAAACTGCCCTTCTTCTACTGGTACTTGATATGCTCATTCACGATCAGTCTTCCGCTGACAAGGATGTTTGGAATCAACCCGGAGGGTACTTGAGTTGCCAGTTCGATCAAGGAGATCAAGATCAGCGAAGCGAGTAATGGTCCGACTCCCAAGTGGAAAACATGCAATTAGCTACCGTAGACGGCAGAAGGGATGGGCACGATGCAGAGTATGCGGTGAGATACTGCATGGAACCGCATTCACCAAGCATCGAAGTCTGCCCGGAAGCGCGCGATCTCCCTCTAGACCGTATGGGGGAAGCATTTGCGGGTCGTGCCTGAGGAGTCTACTCAGGGCGAAAGTCCGGAGCCCCACCTAGATGGGCTTGGTCGTCACGATCGGAGGACCACACGGAACAGGGAAGTCCACCTACGCTAGGATGATCGCAAAGCAGTTCAATCTCCGATACATCTCAGCAGGGCAGTTGTTCAGGGACCTCGCAAAGGACAAAGGAGTCACCCTCGAAGAACTGAGCCGACAGGCAGCCAAGTCTCATGAGATCGATCGCCTGCTCGATGAACGAAGCGCGGCAGAAGCTGCCAAGGGGAACGCTGTAATCGAGGGCCAACTTGCAGCATGGATGGCGAAGGACCTCGCCCAGGTACGCATCTACCTGAAAGCTCCTGATGAAGCTAGATTTGCCAGGATTGCGCACAGAGATCACGTGGACTATGAGACCGCGCGCAAACAGACATCGGAGCGTGAGCAAATCCAGCGAGACAGGTACAAGAGGTACTACGGTATTGACATAGATGACCTGTCGCTGTACAACCTTGTGATTGACACGGGAAACCGAACCGTAGAGAGCACAGCCAAGGAACTGATGACTCGAATTCGTAAGACAATCCTCCAGCGCGGAAAGGAATAAGCTGCGGCGACCCGTTTGCATGCGTCCGCTGTGGTAAGCTTATTAGTACATCGAATCATCTAAGCAGACCCGCCAACTTGGTGACGCCGACATGGCAGGTTTCGATATCGGAAGAATATGTGTCAAGCTGTCAGGAAGAGAGGCCGGGAAGAAATGCATCGTACTGGACATAGTGGACAAGAACTTCGCCTTGGTCACCGGCCCACCCAAACTCACTGAAGTCAAACGGCGCCGAGTAAACATCCAACACCTTGAGGCCACACAGGACAGAATCGAGATAAAGAAAGGCGCCACCGACGACGAAGTCGTCAAGGCACTTGAGAAAGCGAAGAAGACCAGCTTCATGAAGGCTGAGGTCAAGCCATAACGCATGTGGCAACGCCGAGATCCTGGGCACCCTTTCTGTAGATTTGCACGCGCCGCTTCCTGCGATTTCTGGGCTGGCTCAGTTCGATTTATGGTGAAGAGAACTTCTCTTATTATGTCCGTTGACACAGTCTAGTCGGTGCCTCATGTGAGAATCTCACCACCATGGGAAGCAAAACGGGCAGTTGTCCGAAAGTGCGAGGAGTCCACCGATCCCGAGCACGGGCATAAACCCTTGGACCGACCTATCCAGGAGCACATACGTTTAGGCATAGTCAATCTCGATAAACCGGCGGGACCTTCCAGTCACGAAGTCACCGCGTGGACAAAGAAGATACTCGAAGTCGGACATGCCGGTCATGGCGGGACCCTAGAAGCAGTCTCTGCTGGGAAGATCCCATAGTAACCGGCGTACTTCCGGTCGCACTCGAAGACGCAACAAAGGTAGTTCAGGCCTTCCTGGATTCAGGCAAGGAGTACGTATGCATGATGCTTCTCCACGATCAAGTCCCTGATGATGACCTAGGCCGCGTGCTGGACGAGTTCACCGGGGAGATCCACCAGAAACCCCCTCTGAGGTCCTCCGTCAAGCGAGAGTCCCGAAGACGGATGATCTACTACATTGATCTCTTGGAAAGAGATGAGAACCGCATACTCTTCAAGGTCGGCTGCCAGGCGGGAACATACATTCGAAAACTCTGCTCCGACATTGGAGAGGTTCTTGGTGTGGGTGCCCACATGCAGGAACTGAGAAGGACCAGGTCAGGACCTTTCACAGACTCAGCTGGACTCAACACCCTCCACGAAATAGTAGACGCACACGCGAGATTCACAGAAGGAGACGAGACCGCCATTAGAAGAATAATCAGACCCGTGGAAGAAGCACTTGAGTACATTCCAAAGATCCACGTTAGAGACTCCGCCGTCGACGCGGTCTGCCACGGTGCCAGCCTAGCAATTCCAGGCATCGTCGATCTGGAGGAACCATTTCTGAAGGACTCAACGGTTGCCATATTCACTCTCAAAGGTGAAGTCGTCGCCTTGGCAAAGAGCACACTATCCAGTGAGTCGATAATTCACCAAGAGAAAGGAATCGCTGCGAAAGTCATGAGAGTCCTCATGCCACGCGGCACCTACCCGAAGATGTGGCGTGACTGAGAGACAGAGAACAGACTGCATGACATGCTGTCATGAGAACGTTTATGACAGTTGCCCTGCAACTCCTGAATGATTCGGTCTACAGTTGGATGCCGGGATTCCCGAGCCTGGTACGGGGCAGATCCCAACATAGGGAGCCCAGGCCTGGAATCTGAGACAGAAAGCCTGTGGTCCTTTGGGGCCGCGAGGGTTCAAATCCCTCTCCCGGCGCCATCCTGGTCCGGCTCTTACTTCCAGGATGTCGAGATGTGACACATTAACCGACAGAGGCTGTCCGTTTGGCGACAACCCTCAAGAATGAGCAGGTAGTACGGACCGTGCGGAGGTAGGCTTCGTGACCTACACGCTTGAAGATCTTACTCGGCTTATCGCCAAACGCAATTTCTGTATTCTAGCCACGCAAGGGCGACGCGGGCCCCATGTCGCCGGCGTGGGCTACTTCGCTCGCGGTCTAGACTTGTACATTCCGACCAGCGCCAATACAGCGAAAGCTCGCAACGTGGCACGCGACTCGAATGTCGCAGTACACATTCCGGTGCCATGGCCGCTGGTTCCCGCTCCGCCGAAGAGTATCCAGTTCCGTGGCAGTGCCGAGATACTGCCCATCGACGACGCGAATGCCAAAGAGGCACTGAACCGTGGTTCGCTTGTCATGCGCCGCGTTTTTCGCCACCTTCTCAAGAATGCTGACACGGAGACTTGGGGAGAGAGCATCTGGATACACGTGCGCCCAAGAAAGCGCATCGAGACCTTCATGATCGGCGTTCCCTCCACGACAATCTTCCGCGACGAGAACAAAGCGATGCTCCACTTCGACGTGCCAAGCGAATATCCAAATCAGCTACCGTCAGGCAGACTCAAACCAGCTTAGATGCTGATCTCCTGATTCTTGATTCAATGACCAGCTTTCTTGATGAACCTATACGCAGCCACTCTCTTGGCTTCGTCGATTGCCTTCGCAGTGACCAACGCCTCTTCGGCGCTGCAAAGCGGCTCAAGCACCTTGCCCTTCCTCAGAGATTCAGCAAACAGTTCGAGCATGACTTTGACCGGCTCTTTTCTTGGGACATCAAAAGCGGTCTCGACGTTCCTTGAGAGCCGTTCCAGATCTTCAAAGCTCTGAGGTCTCTTGCGAAGTTTCGGCGGAGGGAAACCTATCTTGAGAGCTGCAGGCGTATAGTTGACCTCATAGTATTCGGTGTCAGTCTCGAGTTCGAGGCGGCGTCTTCGCATGTTTGCACGCCTACTTTCCACGTATGAATGAGTTTCTCCGTAGTCGAGCTCAAGCAGGCACTCATACTCAGGGTCTCCTTTCCGCTCGGCTGTCAGGGTCGCACTCCTCACTTTCGGTTCGACGTGAAAGAGATGGAAAGCGATGTCAATGCCATGAGAGCTCAGGTCCAAGAGGACCCCTGTTCTGTCCGCTGTAGCGGGAGACATGCCAACCCGTATCTCTCTTGACCTGATCACTTCTCGGAGGTCAGCAACCTCGTGGAGTTTCATTATCGCAGGGTTGACCCGCTCAACATAACCAACAACTACCAGCCTACCCGAGCGTCTTTGCCCGTCGACAATCTGGACGCTTTGATTGATGCCAGCCCCCATGGGTTTCTCCACCAGGACGTCAACCCCGCGTTCGAGGGCTCTTGTGGTTGTGCTAGCATGACCCGACGGCCACGTGGCGACCACCACAGCATCAATGTCCAGCTTCAGAAGGTCGTCAAGGTTCGTGAACTTCTTGAACGGAGCGTCGGCCAGCTGAGCTCGATTGGAATCGTAGACACCGAGAACCTCAAACCCGAGATCGACGAGTTTGCGGGCAATGAGTTTGCCTCTGCCGCCGTAGCCTGCGATACCGAATCTCTCCACGTAGACCACCGACCGCTCAACTTACAGCGGTACCGAGAGATATGACATACTGTTCTCCGGGAGGAAACTCGCCCAGAAAGGGAAGCGCATTCCAGAACGGAGTGGAATGTCAGGCGACGATCAGAGGTTAGCGGCGACCTGATGAGAAGGAACCCATCGTCAGAGGTGCTTCTTCAGGACCGCCTCTATCTGTTCCTTCGGCATAGCTCCTACGATTCGGTCAACTTCGACGCCATCTTTGATGATGAGGATAGTAGGTATGCTCTGGATCCCATACACCGAGGCTGTCAAAGGATTCTCGTCCACATTGAGCTTAGCAAACAGAGCCACTGAGCCGTACTCGCTGGCCAACTCTTCCACAACCGGCGCGATCAGACGGCAAGGATAGCACCATGCAGCCCAACAATCAACTACAACGAGACGATTCGACCGGACGAACGAATCAAAGTCGCTGTCAGTCAGCTTGACCGGTCCTCCCACTTGAGTGCTTGACTTCTGAACTCGATCCACCATCTCCGCTATCCTGCGCGCTCTGATTCCCTCTAGCTCATCCAACGTCGCATGCACGATCTCCATCGAAGCTTTTGGGCAGCATATTAGCGTGATCGCGAGAAGTCGCCAAGACCTGACAGAGCTTGTTCTCGAAATCACAAGACGGGAAGCGTTAGTTGTCCATTGTGTTAAGTGGCCTGGGCAACGTCCAAGGACAAGAAATAAGATACTTGTAGGTGAAGTCTCGAGACTGGCACACCCGGTTCGTAGCAATCGATTTGCAGGAGGAGAAACACGACGCGCCATAGACAGCGTTTGAATGCGACATCTTCGGTGTCCATCATAGTCCCGAACTACCAAGGTGCGGACTGTCTCCTTCAATGCATCGAGTCTATCACTAGATCAACTTCGGGCACACTGAGCGTCATCGTTGTCGACAACGCCAGCAAAGACGGTTCAGTTGAGCTTGTGAAACAGAACTACCCCTTCGTCAAAGTGATACGATTGCGGTCGAACCTAGGTTATGGCGCGGCCTGCAACGCAGGCGCAAGAGACTCCTTAGGCGAATACCTAGTGTTCCTAAACAATGACACAGTCGTAGAGGAAGGCTGGCTATCCGAACTGCTTGTTCCGCTCGCTGATCCGGCAAACGGAGCTAGTTGCAGCAGAGTCACATTGCCCGGATCACCAAAGATCATTGACTCCTGCGGGGGAATCGCAGACATCTATGGATTTGCATGGAACAAAGGAAAAGGAGAACTTGACAAAGGCCAGCACAACACTCCTGAGGCTTGTTTCTACGCTGTCGGATCGTCACTTGCTATTCGCCGGGATGCCTTTGAAAATGCAGGCGGATTCGATGAGGCATTCTTCATGTATCTGGAAGATGTGGATCTCTCCTGGAGAATGAGGCTGCTTGGTTACAGAGTTCTCTTTGCTCCAAGATCCAGAGTCGTACACAGATCTGGCATCACTAGGATGAAGACCTCAGACATACAGTACTTGTTCAACAGGAATAGGCTCAGAATGATCTTGAAGAACTACTCCTTTAGCACGCTTGTCAGCATCATCCCGCGATATATCGTGCTGCAAATCGGCCTAGTCGCCTGGGTCATGACTAGGCTTCGTGGCGATGAGCTTCACACAATCCTTGCAGCCTGGCTTTGGAACGCAAAACACCTGAGAGAGACGATAGGACTCCGACGGGGCACTCAAGCGCACAGGAGGATGAGCGATCGTGAGGTTGTCAGAGTCATGATGAAGAAGCCGGCAGGTATCTTGTTCTTGCTTGGCATGATCAAGAACCCCGTACTCGAGAAGAGATTCAACCGCACATCTGTCAAGTTGTGAATGCTAGTTCCCAACCTCTTCTCTGCCCGTGAACGGTGCTGCGAGCCAAGCAATCAGCTCCCTGTAGCTCCTACGAGTGAAGAATGGGATCAGCGACACCCCCAAGGCCAGTTCTCTAACAAGATTGATCCATTGAATGGGCGAAGATGCTGAGAATTGATTTGAGAACTGGAAGAAGAACAACATGATCGCGGCGTTTGACAAATCGAGCAGAGTGAATGCCAGTTGTGGGAGTACGTTCAGACAGGCGAAGAAGGGCAACAACCACAACACCATCTGAGGTGTGAACACCCAACTCCCAAACAAGAATGCTCCCGTCATCATGTATGATTTCTCGACCAGAGAACGGTTCCTCGCAGCAAGAACGTGCGCGAGAGCGACCAACCAGATCGCGACGCTGACGTACCGCATAATTGTGTAGGGTGGATAGTCCAAGAAGAAGACAAGCCAACTGTTCTCTGGTCCTCCTTCAAATGTCAAAGTGAGCATTCTCCAAAGAGTGTCTAGCGAAACGATAGCTATTGGCGCGTAGAAACACCCTACGGTCACACCAAAGACAATCAAGTAGACGAGAATCTCGCGCTTGGAACGTAGCTGCTGCAGGAAGATAGGCAGGAGCATTACAGGGAAGAGTTTCGTGACCACCCCCAGACCAAGCAGCACCGCACTAAGTTTCCTACGATTCAACAGAAGCGCACACAGTGACAAGGTCAACAGGGCTGCCAGTACTAGGTCATAGTTGTATGCAAGGTAGCCAATCATAGACCCGGTCAGAAAAACACGCGTGACAACCCTGCTTTTGTCGGCTCCGGTGAGTTCACATAACCTGCACGATCCATAGGCAAGAAGTGCCGTAAAGATGGCAAGCCATGCAAGATAGGTAAGATACCAAGTCGTGACATCGCGCATCTGGCTCGTAAGCATCGAGGTGTAGAGGATCAGACCGCTCAGTGGCGGATACTCAAATACAAAATCGACGTAGGGGATGCTTAATGCCTGGACTTCCGGCCGATTCCAGAAGGCGTTGAAGTCAGAATAGTAGTTAGGGACAGATGTGCTCGCGTGGATGATAGCTGACAAACTAAACGCCAATATGGCTGATGCCCAAACGTCTGCCGGCACTTTTCTGAAGTTTGCAGCCAAACGTGATGCAGTGGTCTGCTCGCTCATACCGCTCATGGAACTCACTCTAGCATCTCCAAGACCAATGGTCCGCGCATTTCATAAGTTCTGTCGTCCCTGAGACAATCGTCTGTGAGACGACGAGCGACTACGCGTATGTTATTAGTCCTTTCTCTTCGAGTGTTTCCTTCAGTTTGGCGACGGCTCTGTGGACTTCGGCCTCTTTCTTGGCTCCGGTGCAGACGAGCTTACCGCTAGCGAAGAGAAGTATGACTACTTTCGGGTCGTCCATTCTATAGATGAGGCCAGGAAACTGTTCAGGCTCGTACATCGTCCTCTTCAGAGAGTATGTCGACTTCTCAAGATCCATCTTGCCTGCCAGTCCGGCCGAGGCAACTATGTTTTGAATTTGAATCTCCGGCTTTCCGAGAATGACTATGCCGTTCCTCTTCAGTTCGTCCACAACTTTCGTAACTGCCTTTCTTGCCTGCCTCTCTGACTTCGCTCCCGTACATACCATCTTCCCGGAACTGAAGATCAGAGTTGCAGTCTTTGGTTTCTTGAGCCTGTATACGAGCCCGGGGAACTGTTCGGGTCTGTACTCAACACCAGGGAAGACCCGCACGATTGAGTTCAGGTCTATGTTCTGCTTCAGGGTAGCAGACGCGACAACATTCTCAATGTTGATGAACGCTTTGTCTTTGGACAGAGGCGCACACCTCAGCAGTATTTAAGCGCCCGTTTATAAATGAAACCTATATAAATACGATCTGATGAGGCACCAACGGCCTCACAAGGCTGACTAGCTCCGATTGGACCAATGCTCAAAACTACCGGGGCTGGGCGGTTTCTTGCTTCACCTTCTTCCTTGAGTCGTAATACTCGAAGACAATCATGAGGAAGATCAGAAAAGCGATGAGAATCATTCCGGGTGCGCCATTGAGCGCCAACGTAACATATCCGACATATGGGATCTTGCCGACCAAGACACCTTTCACGTTCTTCCCAGGTACGCCTGGCGAATACGGATCTGGCGACGGGTTTGTCAGCCTATTGTCTCCCTGCGTCACAAAGTACAATGTGTCACCCACTTGGACTATTCCAACAACACGATGTATGATGTCGATTGAACCGGTGGGACTTCGGAAGATGATAATCGTGCCTACTGTGATCGTCTTCGGATCGACTCCTTTGACAATCACTATGTCTCCAACGTTAAGCGTGGGCACCATGCTCGTGCTCGGAACGACCATTATTGGTGACTGAGTCTCCATGGCGATACTAGCAACTGCCATGCCCCCATAGGTTATCACGAACACCATCCCTACGAGAATGAGAACACGCGCGATCGGGTTTTTTCGAACAGCAGCAATCAGATGGCTCAGTATTCAGGCCCCGTGATGTTTCGGCCCCCTGTGGAAGCGCCCATTAGATATCAGTTTTGCCTGTGAAGAATGGGGGTTGCATGGAAACCTACGGCTGCTGCGGTTCATCTTGCATGGTCTGCATGAGCTTGACAAGCTCTGTTGTCATTCTTTCGCCTGCGGACACGAACTCCAGACCACTCTGCGTGATACGGTAGATTCTACGACCCCGGCCCTTCTCGGATTCCCAGACCCCTTCGATGCGACCGCCGTCTTCAAGCGAGTGAAGCAAAGGGTACAACGTTCCTGCACTCAAGTATACCTTGAATCTTTCACGAATGGCCATGTTGATCTCATATCCCCAGCGCGGTTTGGCCTTGAGCAGACGGAGTATGATCAGGTCTAGGTTGGCCTTGACCAAACGTTCTCTCCAAGCTTTCTCGAAATCCCTCGGCATATCAAGTAGCCCCATCCAGGACCTAGCCGGACCTTGGTGCAGTTGGCCGATCACGGTAAGTCGTTGACAGATATATGAATTGAGGCCACCCGTGATTGCGGCAGCAGGACTCGGACAACCCTATAACGCTGACACATCAAACGCGATACCGTGCAAATGGTTGCGCATCACATCTCCAACCCCTCACGACTTGGACGAAATGCACAGGAGACTCTCATGGTACGAGAGAGTCTCGAACAATCTTCGGCCGGCAAAGTACCGGATAACCAAGCGCGTGAGGTGCGATGCTGATCTCACCGAGGCATCCGACGAGTTTCTTTGGAGAGAACATGCTCGACTTGCGGGGACAACGCGTGACCTATTGCGTGAACTTGACTTGGAGAATCGAGATCCTACAGATCTTCCCATAGCTCGCCCGAGCTTCCTGGACCTGAAGGACACTCTTCTCAGCCGGATCATTCGTAGATGCACACTGTGCGAATGGAAATGCAGAGTCGATCGTGTCGCTGCCACAAAGAAGGGCGCATGCAAGCTCGACAAGACGAGTCGAGTCAACACCTGGTTCTTGCACCACGGTGAGGAGCCGCCTCTAGTGGGAAGAGGCGGGTCAGGTGCGATATTCTTCAGCTCGTGCACATTCAGATGTGTCTTCTGTCAGAACTGGGATATATCGCAGGATCCATTAAATGGTGCCCCTGTCGACTCACGACAACTCGCGCTCATTATGAAGAACCTCAGAGCCGAGGGCGCTCTGAACATCAACTTCGTCGGGGGAGAACCCACTCCCAACCTTCACACGATAGTTGAGGCAATGAACCAGCTTGAAGTGAATGTTCCGATGCTGTGGAACAGCAACATGTACTGCTCAGAAGAGACGATGCAGATACTTGCGGATCTCATTGATATCTGGCTGCCGGACTTCAAGTATGGGAACGACAAATGCGCCATTAGGCTCTCGAAAGTTCCACGTTACTTCGAAAGCGTCTCGAGAAATCACGAGGTTGCTCAGTCAAATGGAGACATGATCATACGGCATCTCGTCATGCCCAACCATGTCGAGTGCTGCACGAAGCCTGTGCTACGTTGGATATCAGAGCATTGTCCGAGAGCACTTGTGAACATAATGGGGCAGTATCGCCCGGAGCACAAGGTCCCTCTTGAGCATTCCAAGTACTCGGAAATCACGAGAAGACCTGTAGCTGAGGAGATGGCAGAAGCGTATGACCTTGCGGACGAACTGGGGTTAGTGTACTCCCCGGTCTCTTAGGATCGTGACATCACTTGACGGCGTACTTTGCCACTGCTTCAGTGAAGATGTCTCTTCCCTTCACGTCGTTTGCCACTATCGCTGGAAAGTCCCTGACGGTTAATCTTCTAATTGCCTCTGTCCCAAGGTCCTCGAAAGCGATCGTCTCTGATTTCATCACTTGCCTGCCGAGTAGTGCACCTGTGCCTCCGATTGCTACTAGGTAGACAGCTTTGAACTTCTTCATCGCCTCGATCACCGCTGGGGCCCTAGGACCCTTCCCTATCGTAGCTTTGATTCCAAGCTCCATCAACCTTGGAGCGTACGTGTCCATCCTGTACGATGTCGTCGGCCCGGCCGATCCCATTGCCCTTCCAGGACGCGGGGGCGTGGGTCCCACGTAGTAGATCACTTGTCCCTTCAACGGAAAGGGGAGCTCTTTGTTTGCGTCGATCAGCTCGAAAAGGCGCTTGTGTGCTGCGTCACGTGCGGTGTATATCGTGCCCTCAATCAGGACTTTGTCGCCGATCTGTAGGCTCGACACGTGGGAGTCGGTCAGGGGCGGTCTCAGCTTGATCGTTCTTACACTGGCTGACATTGCGATCCACTCCTCAGAGGACCACGCTCTTCTGTCGATGGGCGTGACAGTCCATGTTGACGGCGACAGGAAGGCTCGTTATGTGACACCCTAGGGTCTCGATATGAACCGCCACGGCGGTGGTTCTCCCGCCGAGCCCCATGGGGCCTATGCCAAGCTTGTTGATCTCATCCAGGAGCTCTCCCTCCAGTTGTGCATAGAAAGGATCTGGATGTTTCTCGCCAACTTCCCTGAGAAGTGCCTTCTTGGCGAGCATGCAACACTGATCAAACGTTCCCCCTAAACCCACACCAACAACAACGGGCGGGCAAGGATTTCCCCCCGCATTCCTGACTGTGCCCACAACAAAGTCTTTCACGCCTTTCGCTCCGTCAGCAGGTGTCAGCATCTTGAACGCACTCATGTTCTCGCAGCCACCTCCTTTTGCCAAGAATGAAAGCTTCAGCTTGTCACCTGGCACAAGTTGCAGCGTAATCATGGCTGGAGTATTGTCGCCTGTGTTCTTTCGCCTCAAGGGGTCTGCGACCATCGAGAGGCGGAGGAATCCTTCGCGGTAGCCTTCGGCCACCCCTTTGTTTATGGCGTCGATCAGTCCTCCGCCTTCGATCCTGATATCCTGTCCCAGTTCGACGAAGAACACTGCATCTCCAGTGTCCTGGCATATCGGATAGTCTTCCTCTCGTGCAATCCGTGCATTGTCGATCAGTTGTTGAAGGACTTCTTTCCCCAGCGGCGATGCCTCAGTCTCTTGCACGGATTGGAACTTCTTCACCATTTTCTCGCTCAGGTTGTACGTCGCTTCAATGCACATTCGTTTTGTCTGTTCGGCGATCGTATCAAACGTAATCGTCCTCATTCGGTCTGCTTCCTCTCCTCGGCTTGCTTCTTTAAGGGTCAGAGCTCTGTATATTCTTCTTGTCTATGATGATGAAGGGGAAGTGAATACAGTACTTACGCCCACTGCGAGTGACACCCTGACCAAACTGGAAGGCGCAAGGTACCCTGTCTCATGTCTCTTTGAATACAATTCGTTCCGACCTAGAAGATGTGAAGAATCCCAACGGTCCGCCAGTTTAGAGCTCGAGAAAGGCTAAAATGACCTCTTCTTCAGTATCGCCGATACACATAGCGATGATCTTCCATGAAGCCTGAATACGACGCTGTCGTGGTCGGGGCAGGTGTTGCCGGTTGCATGACGGCTACTTCGCTTGGAGCACGAGGGGAGAGATTGAGGGTTCTCCTGATCGACAGAAACCCTCGCAAGGAAGTCGGCAAGAAGACAACGCACGGATGGATCTGCGGCGATGCTGTTAGTGAGCGCCATACGAAGTTCGTTCAGGAGAGACTGGGGATTAGATTTGGGCCGCCGGAGATTGAGAACAAAGTCAAAGCGGTCATGGTATCTTCACCTGACAAGAAGGGTAGCCACCCGATTGAAGGATCGGGATTCGTGCTTGATAGGCCCAAGTTCGCACGTCGTCTACTCAGAGAGGCCCTGGAGAAAGGAATCGAATACCGCGACCGAACTCAGGCTGTCGGCCTCTTGACCAAGGGAAACTTCGTATCAGGCGTCGTATGCCAAGACCAACGAACGAAACGAGGCCGGTCCTTCAAGGTCAAATCTAGACTCGTGATTGACGCTTCAGGCATGTCCACAACACTCAGACGTAATCTCAGCATTCCAACATTCATTGAGAAAGAGATCGATAGAGATGATGTCGAGCCGACGATTCGGTTGATTGCTCGACTTGCCAAAGGCTCGGAAGTTGATACGTCTCGTTGTGACATCTATTTGGATGCGGACAGAGCGCCGGGAGGTTACCTCTGGATGTTTCCGAAAGCAAGCAACAAGGTGAACATTGGACTTGGTATCCAGCAGAAACGTACGACCGAATCACTGGAGACTCTACTGAACAAGTGGATTGCCGCGACAACTCTGTTCAAAGGCATGACACGACTCACCGACGACGGGAACCTACCAGGAGCTTGGCCTGTCTCTGTGAGGCATCAGAACGACTGTCTTGTCGCGAATGGATTCATGCTGACCGGCGACTCAGCATGGTTCCCGAACCCCATAAGCGCGGGAGGAATAGGTCCTTCGCTAACAGGCGGTCTAATCGCGGGTGAAGTCGCAGTCGCCGCATTGCAGGCCGGGGATGTTAGCGAAGCGAACCTGTGGGAATACAACACAAGATATGTTGAGAAATATGGAAAGAAGACTGCCGCGCTCGAAGCTTTCAGAATCTACTTGCAGACCCTAGACAATTCTGAGCTCAACTACGGCTTGCGCAACTTCGTAACAAACAAGGAAGCTGTTGCGTTCTTATGGGGAGAAGTGCCGGAGTTCAGCTTCGCTGATAAGGTCCTGAAAGTTGCTCTCGGGATTCGGAAACTGACCGCTTTCAGGAATCTCGCGTATTCAGTGTCAAAGATGAGCGCACTCAATCAGTTGTACGAGGAATATCCAAAGGACCCGTCCGATTTCAGCGAATGGAAGAAGAAAGTCGACGCCACCCTAGGCGAAGTTAGAGCGAGATTGCGCTGAGACGCATTCCAGAGATCCGCAGTCAACCACGGCTTTCGGAATCGTCATGACCTGCATCGCTGACCCAATAAGCATCGTCAGATGTGAACTCCTTCTTCCATATGGGAATCTCTTTCTTAACGCGTTCCACTGCTTCTTCCAGAACGGGAAAGACGAACCTCCGGTGAGTCCCGAGAACTGCTACAATCAGGCTTTCCTCTCCGACTTGGAGCCTGTCCACAACATGATGAATTGAGACATCCACAATGCCTTCCCTCTTGGCCAAGTCGTCTCGCAGTTCCTGGAGCTTCTGAATCGCAACTTCTTCGAACGCTTCGTACTCCAGACACTGCACTCTGCCCGCAGAATGTTCTACTGGATCTTCCCTGACGATGCCAACGAACGTGGCCAACGCCCCGGCCCCGAAGGAGCCGTGATGTTTCCTGATATCTTGTATGACTTGCTGGAGGCTGACTTCGCCGCGAGAATGGAGACCAACGGTGCCCAAGAAGCCCACTGCGCGAAAGTTGACAAGCTCTGGTATGAAAGGATGTCTCGCAATCGACATGATAGATACGTGTACGCTACAACAGCATTGGTGTCACAAGATAGAGCGCTGCGGCGCATGTGAAAGGTACTGTGAAGTTGTCGAATGCTCTTATCGGGCCGAGTGTCAGCGCTTCAGCAACTGTCCCCACGAAGGCTCCGATCACGGAAAGCAGGATGATAGAGCTCAGGTTTGCAGGTATGATCCCCGTCCACATGGCCACTAGGTATGAGACCAAGGCGCCTAGGAAGGCGAAGACGAACATCATCGATGAGCCCTCCAGTGATTTGTCTGAGATTGGGTAGACGTGCCTCCTCTTGAGTGAGGGCGTGATTGCAGATGCTGCGCCGTCGCCCCATGCCATCACCATTGTCGCTGCCATCACGATGGGTTTCTGACTCCACAGTGCAAGAAGTAAGATGCCGATTGAGATGATGTAGAAGACCGGTCCATAGGCATGGAGTTTCGAGTACCGCTTCTCATCGACCATTGTCTGTGTCATGAAACTCCCTTTTCGCAGGGCAAACGAGAGAGTGATCATCAGCCCCAGCCCCATCGGAATCAGCAAGGGGTAGATGACGCTCGAGAAGAACGGAATAAGCAGGATTATGTCCCCAGCTAGCAGATGGATTGCCCTACGCGTCGTGTAAGCTCCAAGGTTCAGTCTCTTCCTGAGAAGTTCTGATATGCCTATGATAAGAATCACGAGAACATATACAGCCACGACAAGACCCAGATCGAAGAGTGAGACCTGCAATTCCCAGCCCATTTGTCAAGTGATATATACGGTGGTTGCTCTGCTCTGAATAAATAACCTGCGATCGAGGCTCGAAAGAAGAACGAGAGGTGACGAGGATGATAGACCCTCTGATCGTCCTAATCGCCGGTATCATTTGCGCTGCACTGGCTCTGGGCGCTTGGAAAGGACGCATCCTTGACAGTGGGGGTGCCATTACTGCCTTCTTGATAGGTTTCACAACATTTGTCTTCCCTGCCGATGGGTGGAAGTGGTTTCTCGTCCTCTTGGTCTTCCTGATGGTTTCCAGCTACATGACGCATTACAAGTACCAAATCAAACGCAAGAAAGGGTTCGCCCAAGAGAAAGGAGGCGCCCGAGGCTGGCCAAATGTCGCCGCCAACGGCGTCGTAGCTGGACTATTGGTTCTATTCACTCCATTCCTTCCACAGGAACAGATCCAACTAGTCCTAGCTGCGTTTCTGGGGGCAGTTGCCACAGCAAATGCTGATACACTCGCGACGGAGATTGGGCTTCTCAACCCTACTGACCCACGATTGATTACAGACTTGAAAAAAGTGGTTCCTGCAGGAACTTCTGGCGGCATCTCAATCTTCGGAGAACTCGCCACTTTGTTTGGAGCGCTCCTGATCGGCATTGCCGCCGGACTACTCGGAATGACTGGCAACCCCGGTTGGTCATTAAGCGTTCTCATCGGAACCACGATGATAGCGGGCCTCGCCGGATGTTCCATCGACAGTGTCATCGGCGCAACAGTCCAGGGAATCTACAAGTGTCGCGTCTGCAACAAGATTACGGAGAACCGTAGACACTGCGCGAATCCTTCTATTCCGCTCAGAGGACACAAAGTCATCGATAACAACGTGGTCAATCTGATCGCCACCATCTGCGGAGCAATAGTCGCTGTGCTGTTCCTCGTCTTCTCGTAGCTACCGACATACGACCCAAGCCTCAGCTGAGTTCTTTCCGCAGGCACGAGCCAAGCATGCCTTATTATTCGGGTCTACCTGAGACAAGAATGGCGACAATGAGGATTCAGAGTTACGCAAGACACCTGTGATGTGAAGGCATTATTCTGAGTCGCCGCTCAATGCAAGACAACGAGAAGAAACCCAAGACAAGGAAGCAGTTCACTGATATCGTCGTAACGAAAACAGGAATAGGTTTAACAAGGTTATGTAGGCTTATGATGGCTTATGTCAATTCTCGCGAATCTTCGGCAACGAACCTTGAGCAACTTGTGCTGTAAGGGATTCCTCGCAGTCTTATATACGATCGACTTGCTGGATGAAAGGTGGGATTTAATTGCCGAAACTGTCTCGTTGGTTGATAATTCTCATTCTCATAGTGAGTATGGCCTCTTTAGCCAGACCTGCCTACGCACAAGTTGCAATCACTCTCAGTCCAACAGTGATCAACACGTACATGGGCACCTATGTCACTGACCTCGTAACGTTGACCAGCACGGATGGCCTGGCACATACGATTACGCTGTACGTAAGCGCCGGAGGCTCCTGGTACGGGCCGTGGTGGACGCCTGCATCGTTCTCTCCGAATCCTGTCCCTGTCCCGGCGGTGGGCTCGGCGACGTCGACTCTCACGCTTGCCATTCCCGACATCTGTCAGGGCGCCGATTTTCCTGGCCCCTACCCAGTGACATTTGCAATTGAAGCCCACGACGGCGCCACGACCGTGGCGAGCGCATCGTTGATGGTGAACATGGCCTATGCAGGGGCGCCGTTGAGCATCAGTATTGCTCCGAGTAAGGCATCGTATATCATTGGCGAGTCCGTGACCCTCCAGATGAACTCCAATCTGCCCGCTCAATACGTGCTCAAGATCAAGAAACCGGATGGTAGTACTTGGAAGTCTGCATCAGGCACGTTGCCGGCGACCTTCAGCAAGGTCGCAACCGAGCCTACAGGAACCTATACAGCCGAACTGACGGCGTCCTACTGCGGGACTGCCTACGCTTCCACATCGTTTTTCGTTGGCCCCAACACGTACGATGTTACCATCTCGCTCCGTGGGCTACCTACCGATGCGACGACGGCGCTGCTGGTTGATGGGAACAAAGTCGCCGACATGAGAGGTGGCGACGTGAAGGTCCTGACCTACAGTATTGGGTCCTCGCACACGTTCCAAGTCGATCAATATGTTGGCGGCGCTCCGGGATACAGGTACTACTGCAAGGCCAATACGTGGACTACAGGCGCGGAAGGATCAAACCAGTTCGAGTATGAAGCTCAGTACTACCTAGAGGTAAGCACTGACCCGCCTAGCGTCACAGACGTGACGGCTTCCGGCTGGTTCGCCAAAGGATCCTCTGCGTCGGTCGCCGCGGTTCCTACTGAAGTTGAAGGTGCCAAAGGCACAAAGTACGTATTCACTACGTGGACCGTTGATGGTACGCCGAGATCTGGCAACGGTTTTGTGGTGGTCATGGATGCGCCACACAAAGTCGTCGCAAAGTATGATACGATGTTCCTGCTCACCGTGCGGTCAGACTTCGGAAACCCAACGGGGGGTGGATACTATGTGTCAGGGTCCACCGGGACCTTCTCAGTCAATTCACCGGTCGGAATCGGAGTACAGCAGGTCTTCGTTGAGTGGAAAGGCGACTACACCGGCAAGGAACCTAAGGGTTCAATCACGATGGATGGACCGAAGACCGTGACCGCTGTCTGGACTACAAGTTACACTCAACTCTATGTGATCGTGGGCGTGATTGCCGTCATTGCCGTTGTCGCTGCCGTGTTCCTGCTGAGGAGAAGAAGGGCTGGACCATCAGCGATCAAGCCACCTCCACCCCCACCGCCACCAAGCGAAGTTCCTGCAAGTGTCGAAGAACCACCTTCTACCACCCCAGAAACCGAAACCGTGCCAAAGCGGGAAGTCTCAGTTGCTATACGTTGCACGAACTGCGGACACGAACTCAAAACAGGGCAGATCTACTGTCCGGAATGCGGACAGAAACAGACCGACTAGGCCGAATCGATCTGCCCGACTCTTCCTTCTTCTTCAGTCATACGTATACGGCACCGACAGGTCTGGACGCGACTATGACATGCTGTAGGAACTGATCTTCTGGGAGAGCTCCAGAGAATTCTACTCGCTCATTGATAACCACCTTCGGAACCCCCATGACCGCATACTTCTGGCCAAGGTGTGGGAACTCAGTCACGTCGATCATGTCCGCCTTGACCTGTGTGTTCTCGATGGCGAACTGATGAGCAAGGCTCACCGCCATCGGACAATAGGGACATGTGGGCGTAGTGAAAACCTGGATATGTACCGGCACGTTTACAGATGCTAGCCTTATGCGAGATTTCTCAGATATCTCTGTCGTTCCCTTCGAAACCATCTTGAGATCCTTGATGAGTGTACCGAACTCTAACCTGCAGGTATTCCGTAGAAGCGCACACCGTAGTCTTGCTTTCCGACGAGGACGAGCGCTGGAACCTTGTCGATAGCATGTTCTCTTGCCTTGTTTGCATGTTTCATGAAATCATAGACCTCAACAGAGACCTTGTCAGAAAGCTGAGCGATCTCTTGAGCAAGCTCTCTGGCTTCACGGCAGAAACGGCATTCCACTTCCTGAGTGAAAACAAGCATACGAACCGGGTTGTCGAGCGACAAGAGTTCTTCTCTGATGTGCGCCTTGTGCTCCTCTGGAATCAAAAACATAGAACCAGTCGTCCCGATGTCGATTATGAGATTTACGACGCCACCTTTAATGTTTGATGACTTGAGCGCACGTAGGCTTCCACTCAGTCACTTATTTTAGTAGGGAGAGGACCATGGCGGTCCAGTGAGCGCCAACTTGATCATCGTCAAAGGTCCCGCTTCACCGATGTTGTCAGGACGGGTGGCAGATGCAGTCGGAGCATCTTCCCTTCAACTTGAACACAAAGTCTTCCCGGACGGGGAGACGTACATCAGATTCCCAGAATCCGTTGCCGGAAAGGAAGTGGCGGTAGTTCAGTCCTGTTATCCCCCGCAGAACAAGAATCTCATTGACCTGCTGTTCATTCTCGACGCTGCTAGGGATATGGGAGCCAAGAAGACCGCGGCAGTGGTTCCCTACTTTGCATATGCGCGCCAAGACGACGCGTACAGAAACGGGGAGGCAGTAAGCGCGAAGACGATTGCTCGGTTGGTGGAAGCAACGGGAGCAATGACCTTCTTGACGGTGGATATGCCGAGCAACAAGGCGCTAAGATTCTTCAAAATCCACTTCGAGAACTTGACGTGCATGAAGCTCGTGGGCGAGTATTTGAAGACCCTATCTCTCAGGAATCCGTATGTGTTAGCTCCTGATGATGGAGCGATCCCGTTGGCGGAGACCGTGTCGACCGCTCTCGGCACAGAATATACGTGGTTCGAGAAGACAAGAGACAAGATAACGGGAAGCGTCAGCACTTCGGGCAAAGACGTTGGCTTGAAAGGCCGTGACGCAATCATCGTCGATGATGTGATCTCCACTGGAAGGACTGTTGCGAACACAGCCCAGATTGCGAAGAAACAGGGCGCAAGGAGTGTGACCGCGGCATGTGCGCACCTGCTCCTGACCGGTGACGCTCAGCAGACTCTCAAAAGTGCTGGTGTCGATCAAGTCTTCGGTACTGACTCAGTTGAAGCTGGGCCTGGCTCACATCCAGTCTCGATTGCACCAGTGATTGCTGAAGCGTTGAGGAAGACTTGGTGAAGGAACGGCTCTTCTTCGTCGTGTCCGGAGAGCATCGCACTCTTCCTCACGCGGAGATTCGAGCCATACTCCAAGCTTGCCGAGTCGACTTCAAGGAGATTGCGGCTTCACCAAAACTGTTCAGAGTCGAAGCAGATTCCTCAGCACTTGACTTTGTGGCCAAAAGGAGTATGATGTACGATCAGTGCGGAATCGAGATCGCGGCAACCAGACCTAGCAAAAGGAAACTGTTCTCCATGTTGCGGAGACTGGAACTAGAGAGGCATTTCGCTGGCAGGTGCTCCTATGCTGTTCGATCGGTGCGAATTGGAAGAGCATTCAAGCAACTTCAGAGAGCGACGCTGGAGCGAGAAATCGGCGAAATCATTGGCAGGAAACAGCCAGAAGCCAGAGTCGACCTGGGTCACCCGGATATCACGTTTCTCTGCACCGTCTCTTCGCAGGGCCTCTTGGTCGGGAAGTTGACTCACTCGAGGATTCCTGGACTCATAGCGTCAAGGAGACCTAGGAAGAGGCCTGTCTTTCACCCCTCTACGATGCAGCCGAAACTTGCACGATGCTTGGTCAACCTTGCCAGACCGGCAGAAGGAGCATTATTGCTGGATCCTTTCTGTGGGGTAGGTGGAATCCTTCTTGAGGCGGCTGCAATAGGCTGTAAAGGGATCGGTGCAGACGCAGACCCACGGATGATCAGGGGGGCCAGAGCGAACCTGAAACACTACAGAACGGAACCTTTCGGACTTGTTGTAGAAGACGCGACAAAGATGTCCATACGCACTGTTGACTCGATTGTGACGGACCCACCATATGGCCGGGAAGCATCGACGCATGGGCGGAAACTGATCAGCCTACTTCGGGAATTCCTGCCTTCAGCATACGAAACTCTTTCTGAGAATGGTCACCTATGCATATGTTGCCCAAGCGACGTGCAGCTCCCAAGAATCGCGAGGGCAGCTGGATTCAAGCTTGTGGAGTCTCACCGCGTATACGTGCACAGGAGCCTCACCAGGCGCATCCTTGTGCTGAGAAAGAAATGATGTCTCTGGGCGATCTCGGATGAGAGTGACTTTCCTAGGAACCGGAGGCAGCGTTCCAACAAAGCAGAGGAACCTTCCCAGCTTTGCAGTCCGGACTGACGGAGGACTCGTCATGTTTGACTGCGGGGAAGGAACTCAGAAACAGTTCCTCATCGCAAAGTTGGGCTTCAACCGTGAAATGAGGATACTGATCTCTCACATGCACGCTGACCACATCCTCGGCATTCCTGGGCTCCTACATTCGATGTCGTTCATGGGTAGGAGCCGAGATCTTGAGATCTATGGGCCGCCTGGCATTCGAGCGTTCGTCCAATGCACAACGGAAACAGTTGGGTTCAGATCGATGTTTCCGGTCCGAGTCATCGAGGTCGGCGCGGGAACCGCAGTGACAACTGATCAATACACGATCAAGACGGTTTGGGCCGACCATGATCTTCCCTGTCTCTCGTACGCGCTTGTAGAGAACGAGAAACCTGGCCGGTTCTACCCGGCAAAGGCGAGGAAGCTCGGAATACCAAAGGGCCCTCTTTGGAAAGCTCTCCAAATGGGAAAGCCCGTGAGGATTGGTGGGAAGAAAATCGATGCTTCAAGGGTTGTGGGTGAGCCGCGAAAAGGGCTGAAGATCACCTACGCAGTCGATACGAGACCATGCGAAAGAGTGGTCCGGCTCGCCTCAGGATCAGATCTGCTGGTGCATGATGGTATGTTTGCGTCAGATGCCTCTGAACGAGCAAGGGAGTTTGGACATTCTACTGCTTCTGAGGCCGCCACAGTTGCAAAGAAGAGCCGCTCTAGAAGTCTTGCCCTGACGCATTTCAGCGCGATCTACGAGGACACAAGGCAGCTTCTCGTCGAGGCAAGAAGGGTCTTCCCAAAGAGCTTCGTGGCTGAAGACCTGAAATCACTCGAATTGCCTTGAGACACCGAAGGCTTCGGGTCATCATTCTAGGTTTCTGGTTGTTTTCTGGCTCGTGAGCTCGGTGCCAACCAATCTATCACTTGTTCAGGGCTTTCAGACGTGATCGTCAGCGTGATCGGGCCAAGCGGTGATTCATCGTAGCGTTCACAGAATGAGGCTTTTCCTGCGAAAGCCGCTTGCTTGTTGAGATACACGACGATCGAAGAACCTGACACGCTGTTAAAGAGTACCTTGCGGGCGGCGTCACGGATGGCCTCTTGCCGAAGGACATTCTTGAGGTTCTCCAAGTCCTCAAGGCGGGTCATCGTTGCATACAGTCTCGAACGTCGCACGTCAGCTTTCTCGTTCACCAGATTGGCACTCGGAAATAGGTTGTGTACTGCCCTAGCTACTTTCCCTGGATCCTCTGTTGGATTGAGAGGAGTCTCAACACGCGCTCGGATCTCATTCATTTCTCTACTACCTTTGAGACCACGCGTTCCGAAGCGGCTTGAAAGTCCTCGGCCGATCCTTCGTTGACTAGCATCTCTTGTGCTAGGGCGATGACGTTTCCGATTCCGACACCGAGCTCTCTTGAGTCTCTGTCGAGGAATTCCTCCCAGCTTTTCGGATCATCGCTTCTTCCCCTCTTCACCAAGCGATCGTACCTTGTCTTCGGAGACGCATGAACCGCCACCATCGTTACAGCATGATGTTTCCTGAGCGCGTCCACCTCAGCCATGCTTCGAACCCCCTCTACAATCCCCATTTGAGAAGAGGATGCTTCTAGTTTCGGGATCAGTCTCTCGGCCACAACGGCCGGGCCTTCCTGCTGGCGTATGTCGAGCATCACCGCTCCCATGTTCTCGGGCGTTGGGGGGAGTCCCCTTCTTGCCGTTTCTTCGCGAATGACATCGCCACAAACGAATACGGGAATGCCACGAGCACTAGCTGCACTTGAGACGAACCCCTTTCCGGCGCCTGGCATTCCGGCGATCGCCACTACTCTCTGTCTCTTCATTGATGACTATCCCGCCTTGCTCCGCCTCGGCCTAACTTGAATTGTTAAATTGCCCGCACCGATATGTGGATTTGGTAGAATGGCTTGGCCGGCGAACGGATACGGAGTTTCATTGCTGTTGACATGGATGAGGCGAGCCTAGTTTCCAAGCTCGTGGAGGCTCAGCGAGCCCTGCGGGATCTGGGAGCAGATCTAAAGCTTGTGGAGCCTGAGAACATTCACGCCACCGTCAGGTTCCTTGGAGAAGTGCCTGCCACGACGATTGAGCTCGTCAAGGAGCAGATGAATGAGGTCAAGTTTGGCCCGTTTGATGCGGAATTCGTTGGATTAGGCGCATTCCCGAACCTTAGGCGGATCAATGTCGTGTGGGTCGGTATGCGAAAGGGCCACGATGAAACCTCTCGGATCTTTCAGCAGCTTGAACCTCGAATTGAGAAGATTGGATTCGCCCCTGACAGGAAGGGGTTCAGCCCTCACGTAACGATCGCCCGTGTGAAGACGGGGCGAATGAGAGATGAACTAGCGAAACTCGTTGATGAGATGCGTGATACCCCGTTTGGAGTCGTCCACGTCAACGAGCTACGCTTGAAGAGGAGTGTACTTACGCCGAAGGGCCCGGTCTACTCCACGATACACTCAGTAAGAGCAACCCAGTAACCAGATGTACGAAGTCGAGTCAACTTGAGAAAGACTCTGGACATCTACAATTCCCTAGCTCGCCAGATCACCCCCTCAAGTACCGAACGAGAGAGAGTACACAGAGTCGCCGAGCAAGTTAGAACAAGGCTGGTTGCTGAGGTCGAACGTGATGGACTTGACGCTGAAGTGAGACTTGACGGGTCTGTAGCAAAGGATACTTGGTTGCGAGGAGACGCAGACATCGACATCTTCCTGCGTGTCCCGGTCTCACTTAGTAGAGCCGAACTCGAAGGGCGATGCCTCCGTGCTGCAAAACGAGCCTTGAAAGGCTACGCAATCGTCGAGCGTTTCGCGGAACACCCCTACGTTGAGACTCGTGTTGACGGCGTCCGCGTCAATGTTGTGCCGTGCTACAGGGTAGAGCGTGGCGAATGGCGAAGTGCTACGGATCGTACACCGTTCCACACGGAATATGTCAGGTCCCATTTGACTCCAGATCAGAGGGGAGAAGTCAGGCTCCTCAAGCGGTTCCTGAAAGGAATCGATGTCTACGGCGCCGACGTGAAGGTGTCAGGATTCAGCGGCATGCTCTCAGAGACTCTGATCATGCATTACGGCTCATTCGCAGAGACCCTGAAACAAGCACGGGCATGGAAGCCTCAGGTCACAATTGACCTGGAGAGCTACTACAAAGGCAGGGAGCGGGAAGTGCAGGACCTCTTTGAGGAGCCCCTCGTAGTTATCGACCCCGTGGATCGTGGCAGAAACCTAGCCGCCTCGATATCCCGCGGGAACCTGTGGGAGTTCATCGCAGCTGCTCGAGCGTTTTCAAGCAAACCGTCAGTGAGTTACTTTGCTCCTCGAAAGGTCGCACCGATGAGTGTTGAGAAGTTCCGTCGGGAGATGCAGCGGCGCGGCTGGAACCTTGTCGCGCTCGAGTTTGGTCGAGTGGATGCTGTCGTCGATGTGATCTGGAGTCAACTCTACAGGACAGAGAGATCACTGCGAAACCTGCTCAAGCAGGAAGGCTACAACGTGACTCGATCAGCATCTTGGAGCAACGAGAAAGACCTCAACGTGATTCTGTTCGAACTAGAGAACCTCACACTACCTCCGGTTAGGAAGCATCTTGGCCCACCTGTTGCGAGAGCTCAAGCATCTGAACTGTTCCTCCAGAAACACATGAACAGAAACCGGACTGTCTCCGGACCGTGGATTGATGATGACAGATGGACAGTCAATCAACTACGCGATAACACAAATGCAGTAGCGCTAGTACGATCTAGGATTCGCGACGGCGGGAGGCAGATCGGTGTGGCGAGCAAGATCGCACCTGTCTTGAGAGGGCACTGCGGCGTGCTGGCTGGGCGAGCGCTCATCAGTTTCTACAGAAAGGACCGCGATGCCGCCAGATTCATAACAAGTTTCCTCAAGGGAAGGCCTGCATGGCTTGGGTGAAACCTCACGCCCTTCAAGGCAGCTCGTTGAGACTAGTGATCTTGCGGCAGTACTCTGCTATCCGCGTCCAGAATCCAACGAGCTTCAAGCGAGAATTCTTGAGCTTTCCTCTATCGGAGTCGATACTATCGAACTCACAGGCACCAAGACAATCGGGCGTGCAAGAGTGCTCGGCAAGGGATGCGTGGGAATCGTCGTCAAGGCACGAATGCGCAACAATTCGGTCGCCGTTAAGATCAGGCGAACTGACGCGAACAGACTGAACATGGATCATGAGGCAACGATGCTACAACTCGCAAACTCAGTCGGCATAGGCCCCAAGCTTCTTGCGAAGAGCAGCAACTTCCTCATAATGGAGCTCGTCAACGGCATCCCGCTGAAACAGTGGACACTCCTCTTGCCGAATAGTGGCTGCAAGAGGCGCGTTCGCAAGATGCTGACGAGACTTCTCGATGACTGCTTCAGTTTGGACAAGATTGGGCTTGATCACGGTGAGTTGAGTGAAGCACCGAAGAACGTTCTAGTTGAGAGCAAGGACAGACCGCGAATAGTGGATTTTGAGAGCGCAAGTGATAATCGAAGACCGTCGAATGTGACTTCGATCGCACAGTACTTGTTGATCGGCGGTGGCCCAGCCAAACGGTTGCAGGCGATCTTGAAGTGGCGAAGGAAGAGATCGCTCATCAGTGCACTGAGAGACTACAAACAGCATCCTGACGAACAGAGATACAGGAAAATCAAGAATACCGTGGACCTGCAAACGAGCTAGGAAAAGGCTATTATTCGTATTGTGGGAGTGTGCCCGAGCGTAGGGGCCGTCGTCTAGCTTGGTCTAGACAACGATTGTCGCCAACAGGATACCAGAGCCACACGGTGGCGGTGAACCTGGGGCGCTGGCGTCCCCGCATGCGAAAGCAGCGAGGCCAGAAGTCGTGGGTTCAAATCCCACCGGCCCCACCAAGTTCTTGAGGGACGAAAGGTTAATCCCAAGTGTTGATCCTTGATCTGGAGATGAAAGAGTTGACAACACTGCTTGTCGACAAATCTCAGCTAGCCCTCATAAAGGAGACCAGGGATCTTCTGGAACAACTACTCGAAACCATGGACGTAATGAAAGACAAGAAGCTAATGCACGACATAGCGCTCTCCAGAAAAGAAGCAAGAAGAGGAAAGACTCGGACTTTTCGCGGCCTGCTTGAGGAACTAGGCGTTGAAGCCTAGGTATCAGGTCGTTCACACGCCAAGGTTCGAACGAGACTTCAAGAAGCTCAGCTCCGAGTCCCAGAGAAGGATCGCCGAGGAGGTCATGCTTCTTGAGACCGATCCGGCTGTCGGAAAGCCCCTTCACGGAGAACTGAAAGGTCTGTTTTCGCTAAGAGTAGGTCGCTATCGAGTCGTGTATGAAATCCAAGAACGGACAATCGTGCTGCACGCGGTGGCGCACAGGAGAGCAGTATACCGCACCCGAAGAACAGGGCAAGATACTGATTTCACCTAGGTCCCACCGACACAAGTTCACGCTCACGAGTAGGTAGATGATCCAGATATCGTTCCGAATTGTGGCGTCCACTCCGATTTTCCCCGAGCGGGCACTAAGCACCAATGCGCGACCGTCTTCAAAGGCTCGATGAACATTCGATGTCACGGATTCATTCAGCAAGTCCAGCTCGGATCCTACTGGACCGCCATCTCTATCTGGTCGTCTGCGGATGTTTTGCGGACTTCTTGCGTAGCTTCTGTCTGCCTCGGATTTCGTTGGTTCAAAACGTGAAATGTCACCTAACCGGCCCCACCAACCCTCATGGTACCTCAGCGCACCAATCGAATTTCTGTTCAAATGGGCTTCCACGCATTCGGGGTCAAGTCCGGCTGGGGCTCCAACAAAACTCGCTGAACCTCCGTGCATCTAACTGCACTGCCCGCGCCCCTTCTCGCTATCCAGATGACCTGAGTGATAGCTTCCTGAAATCCAATTTCTGAATGCTCTCGTGGTTCCAATCCCTCGTGCCCGCACCAACCTACTGACACACAGCCATCCCCCGCCATGATGGTTCAAATTGCTGCGGCCGCACCGAGAGACCCACCCAAAAAAGGGTGTGTCACAGCCTAGTTCGAACCCTGACATCACCCCACCTATAGGGGGTACCCCCGACCGCTTGCGCACTCCCAAGCTCTACGAAAGATCAATGAGAAACAGGCAAGGGTAAGTCGTATGTCCTGCATGAGATATCGCGTGAGCAGTCAATAGGCAATGTCCAAGCGCTCGGTCCTCTCGGGACCTGATAGAATGGGTGGATGAGTCGTCCCCAAAATCGAAGGGCCGCTCGATTAAGACGCCTGAATCTGACGTTTTCCCACAACTCAGATGTGTGCTCAGGAGCACACAATTGGCATCACATGGGCCGGGTGTTTCTTCAATGGACTGACTTGTGTATTGACTTGGCCCCTTGTATTGCAGTCACACATATGTGATGGCACGCGGTCCTTGAAGGGTGTAGCGAATTGCGTATGTGCGGGTTACGCTGGTGTGACTGAATTGTAACGTGCTGACTCTTCTCGGGCGACTCCTCGTCAGGCGGGGAGTCGCCTTTGCCGCCTGGAATGGGAGGTTAGAAGAAGAATGGCGGTGGGTAAGAAGAGGAGAAAGG
>Ga0315280_10000861_pt1 | contig 54614 bp, 56 predicted proteins | sample YL17G06_40_MG_FD_203697 | JGI IMG/M metagenome (GOLD analysis project Ga0315280, IMG submission 203697) | Sediment microbial communities from Yellowstone Lake, YNP, Wyoming, USA - YL17G06_40 | ecosystem: Environmental > Aquatic > Freshwater > Lake > Sediment | place: USA: Wyoming | collected... | reverse complement strand
GCGTGTTGCGGTTTTGGCCACGGGAGGAAAGGACTCAATTCTGGCCCTGCATCATGTGCTAAGTGGAGGCCATGAAGTGGCATATTTGGCCGTGATGATGCCGCTTCGAGAAGACAGCTGGATGTTCCACTACCCAAACATAGGGCTGATGGACTTGGTGGCCGAGGCTGTTGGAATCCCGCTGGCCAAAGCTGAAACCTTAGGAGTCAAGGAAGACGAACTCGAAGACCTCAAACGCCTGCTTGAGACGCTGAATGTGGAAGGCGTGGTCTCAGGAGCCATTGCCTCAACCTACCAGAAAACACGAATAGACCTGATATGCACACGGCTAGGTCTCAAGAGCTTGGCACCTCTGTGGCACAAGGAACCACTGGATCTTTTGAACGAGACCGTGAGGCTTAGGTTCGACGTAATCATTACGGCAGTATTCGCCTATGGCTTCGACGAAACCTGGCTCGGAAGAAAAATCGACCAAACCACAATCGCAGATCTCGTCAACCTCAACAGGAAATATGGCATCTCGCTCGTCGGAGAAGGAGGAGAATACGAAACCCTCGTCCTAGACGCGCCACCCTACAAGAGAAGGATAGCGATCATGGAAACGGAGAAGATGTGGAAAGACCAGAACGGTCTCTTCAGAATTGTGAAGGCCAAACTCGAAAACAAGAGCTAGCCTTAGGAAAGATGTCAGTTTCTGTTGTGGCGCGTTATGTTTAACTACTAGTTTTTCAGCATATGTATTTGGGAGGGTTTGGTTTGTCTTCGCGTAAGTCTAAGGGCATATCGTCTATGGTGATAGTGCTCATCTTGGTCGGTTTGTTCTTTGTTTTGCTGTTGTTGTCTGCGCGTCCTGTTCATAGGTCGAGTCCTTTGGTAGTTGAGGCCAAGTGGTTTGTGGATGGGCTTAGTGTTACGCAGGTGGCTCGGGGCGTCGTGGTTAAAGCCAGAGTCACGGTGGAGGGCGTTGAGGAGTACGTTGGCTCAATCGTAGTGAAAGTGAGAAAGGACATAGCAGTGTGGAGTGACGTTGACTACGAGGTTTCGACGTTTCCAGTCAGCATTGCCGGAGGCGAACAAAAGGAGCTGACAGTGGCCTTCCAGCCTGACCAGATCAGCGATAACAGCATGCGAGGCTACTTCATCCAAATCGACTACCAGGCCATAGGAACCACGTGGACCATGCAAAACACGTACCCACCAAGACTCAAAACAACCGACTAAACCCAAACTCGAACGCACCCAAACGCACCAATCCACCATTAGTGGTAGGCACAACTCCCATAAAGGCCACTTTTTCCTTTATGTTTGCCGAGAAAAAAAACCATGACGTGACCAACGAAGAAGTGGGAGGTAAGCCCCTTATTCGCGGTTTCTCGGGTCAATAGCAGATAAGAAATGGCAGGAGGAAAGGGTGCCCAGAAGTAGGGCGGCTATCAAAGTCAAGAAACGCGACTATTTAGGAAAACAGGGAAGAGAGGGTTATCGCCTATTGCGCTATTTTTCGCTTATGGATCGTGCGGTTCCGCTGGGCTTCCATTAACTCTTTTTGTAAGGGGGTATAGTTCTTTTTCGAGCGATGTGTGCGCCTGTTTTGCCGGAAAGGTTTATTTCACAGCTAGGCGCTATGAATCAAAGCTGCAGGCGGACAAACCTGTCCGCAGGGATGATGCCGAAAGGCTGAACCATAAACAAACGAAGACGTGAACCTGTATGGCATACAAGTACATTGCTGAAGCATGGTCCAAACCCAAAAAGTCTTTCGTGGACGCTTTGATGCGTCAGAGACTCATAGAATGGCGTCAACAGCCAGTTATCGCTCGTATAGAGCATCCCACGCGAATAGACAAAGCCAGAAGGCTCGGCTTCAAAGCCAAACAAGGCTATATCATGGCCCGCACCCGCGTCCGAAGAGGCGGAATGCGCAAAGTCCGACCCAAATCAGGTCGAAGACCCAAACGCATGGGAGTCAAAAAATTCAAACCGGCCAAAAGCATCAGACTCATAGCCGAAGAAAGAACCGCACGAAAATTCCCCAACCTCGAAGTCCTCAACTCTTACTGGGTTGGCGAAGACGGTCGCCACAAATGGTTTGAAGTAATCCTCGTTGATCCAAGTCATCCTGTTATCAAGGCTGATCCAGACATCAACTGGGTATGCCACAAGAAAAACTACAGACGCGTATTCAGAAGCCTGACTGCCGCAGGCAAAAGAGTCAGAGGCCTGAGAGGAAAAGGAAAAGGCTCAGAAAAAGTTCGACCGAGCCGAAAAGCCGTGGAAAGGAGAAGAACGAAAGCCCATGAAAACAGTTAGCGCCAAAGTGCCCAAACAGCTGGGCAAGCAGCGGTGTGGCAGAGGCTTCAGCCGAGACGAACTGAAGGAAGCAGGTTCAAACGTCAAGGAAGCCCTCAGACTCGGCCTGCTCGTAGATCAAAGGCGCAAAACGAAGCATGAGGAGAACGTGGAAGCCCTCAAGACGTTTCTGAAGGAAAAGCGACCAGTTTCCAAGCCTAAGGCAAAGCCTAAAAGCTAATCTTTCCCTAACCAGAAACCTGTGAAGTGCTTTTGTCTAAATTCCCTGTGGCCTACATTGACGTGCGGGCATCAGCCCATGCCACCGAAGACCTGGACAAAGTCCTAAGCGCACTCCGCAGTGTCATTCCACCCGAACTGATCGATAGCGTGGTCTTCGAGAAATCCAGTCTGACAGGCCACCACGGAAACCCGATAACGCTCTTCGAAACAAGAATCAAAGAGAAGGAAATCGCCCAACTAGTGTTCGAAAAACTGTCCTCAGGTCTGAGCATCCTGGACAAACAACTCCTTCATGACAGCTTAGATCAGCACTTGGAAAGCGGAAACCTCTACCTCAGGCTTGACAAGCAGTCCGCCTACCTAAAAGAGCTCAAACTGGCCATCGCGGACCCTATCCACCTGCGCATACACTTCAAGAAACACCACCGAGAAGAGGTAATGGAAATCTGCCGAAAATCTGGGCTACTACCATGAAAAGAGCCTACGCCGACCTGCATCTGTGCCCAGACCTCAGAAGTCCTGAACAAACATTACACATGATACGCAAAGCCGCCGAACTCGGCTACAACTCAATCGCCATCACGCTTCCTGCAAACGCCTCAGAAAATCAGATTGACCAACTACGAAGCATAGGTGAAGATGCGAAAATCGACGTAGCCACTCGTGCAGACCTAAGGCCGAGAACGCCGAGCGAGCTTTTAAGTAACTTGAGAAAGATTCGCAGGAAATTCGAAGTCATCGCCGTGGCATGTGAGTCAAAGAACGTGGCAAGGCAGGCGGCAAAAGATCGACGCGTAGACCTCCTGAATTTCCCCTCAGCAGACTACCGACAAAGGTTCTTCGACTTAGCAGAAGCGGAACTGGCTGCAGGTAGTCTCACAGCTCTCGAGGTAGACGCAAAGCCGCTACTCACGCTTGAAGGACCAGCAATGGTAAGATTGCTGTCAAGCTTGCGCAGAGAGACAACGACCGCGTTGGGATTCCGCGTCCCCATTGTGCTTTCAAGCGGAGCCTCGGACGTGCTGTTGATGCGCAAGCCTACAGGTTTCGTGGCGCTGGCCTCGCTTTTCGATCTTGACAAGAACACGGCCACAGACGCAATCTCAACAAACCCCCTCACTATAGTGAAGAGGAACAGGGAAAAACTTAGTTCACGTTTCGTGGCACCAGGCATACACGTAGTCCGGAGGGGAAAAGACTGCTAAAGCGAGTCAAACGACGTTACATCGCCCTGCAGGTCGATTCCGAATCACCCTTCAGCCAGCAAGAGTTGATGGACACAATCTGGAGCATGGTCACACGTCTCTATGGCGAATACGGAGCAAGCAGAACAGGACTGGCACTGATCAACTACAACGCCGAAGACCGCACAGCCATAATACGCACGATGTTGATCACGATAGACTTGGTAAAAGCAGCTTTAGCCGCGACGACCAAGATAGGAAATAGATCCGCAACAATCCACGTGCTGGCCGTCTCAGGAACGATAAGAGCACTGCAAAAGAAGATGAATCACAGACTTCCGTGAGAGGGTCTGCAGCCCGAACGCAAAGACTTAATTCGTTTCGTGAGATAACATTACCGTGACAGAGGGCCAGTTCATGCGTTCTAAGCTGTTGAAGGAGATCATCGATGCTCTCTCCACGGTCTTGCTTTGGCCTATACTGGTGGCCCTGTTCGGGTTCAATGCCTTCGTTCTGATCCCGGTCTCAGTAATGAGCATCGCAAGATACGGGATCCTCGGCTTCGCCATACTGATTGCAGTGCAATCACCCATATTCGCCTTGGCGATTCGAGAGGCGTGGCGGAAATGGAAGATCATGCCAGCCATCGACAAGTGGGAGACCTCGGAAGAAATATGGAAAGAGGCACTGGACGACTACGTCAAAATGGTCGAAAAGGAAACTGAAGACAGTCAGCCGTCATCATAGATGACTCTCCCGTGGATACAGTAAAGACTTTATGAATGTCTAACAATATCTTCTTGGGGGATGATGTCGCCGTCCCATACTTAGGTCTTAGTATAATTGTGTTCTTGTGTTTCTTCTGTCATGCTTTTTCACCTCCTGTGAAGTTGTCTAGTGTTCGGCATTTTGCCGCTTCTATGTAGGAGTCTAGCGTTTCTAAGAGAGGGCGTTTAAGCTTGTATTCGTATCTTTTCTTGTATTGTTTCTTTCTCATGCGTTTTTCCTCTGTTGCGCGGTCTGCAAATCTGAAATCTGTCTGTCTTCTCCCCCCTGCGTATTTGGGTGTGTCGTTTGGGATGTAGAAATTCAGTTTCATGTGTTTCGTGCCTTTGTTTTGTGGATTTTCTATCATGGCAAATTCCTCACTTTTCATGGGAATTTGCTTCGTCGTTGTTGTCGTCGTGGTTGAGCATGGATGGTGCTTGCGGGCGAGCAAGCAAGGGAATAAAGGTTTAGCCTCAGCGACATTTTCAAGGGGAGAGAAAATGGAAACCTTTATCCCTAATCCATGCAGATTTCGGAGAGAGCTTGAGAGAACCAGAATATGGTTCTTTCATTCTTGAGTTTGCATAGTTGGCGCGCGCTAAGGTGAGAAAAGATGAGTGAGAGAAGATACAACAGAAGTAAAAAATACAGATGCCCATTATGTGGTCTGGAATTCAAGAGTGAGGGAGCATCTGGACACTGTCCGCGATGTCACGCTGTAATTGAGATTAAAGAAAATAGCAGGAGACGATAGAGCGCGCGCTACTATTTCAAAAGGAACTTGAGCTTAGATCACGTGACTCAAAGGGGTTGTATACGTATGTATGCTGGAAAAACACTATTAGCGACGTTTTACTAGTTTTGGCTGTTTTCAGGTGAACTGATAATGGATCCGTGGAAATACTATGACATCACTCATAAACGACACCAATTGTGTAATCCATTGAATACCGAGAAGTTTGAGCGACTCTGCCAACTCCTCCGATTGAAGCGAGGAGAACGTGTCCTAGACATAGCCTGTGGGAAAGGAGAGTTTCTCATCAGGCTGGCGGAGCTCTATGATATTGCGGGCGTAGGCATTGATATTTCTCCCTACTGCATTCGAGATAGCGAGGAAAAACGTAGGAAGCGAGTACCAAACTCGGACATTGAATTTGTGAAGATGGATGGGGCGGATTATAGACCTAAAGTCCCTCCTTCCTTTGATCTGGCCCTTTGTATCGGAGCGAGTTGGGTGTACGGTGGTCATCGGGGGGCGATTCAAGCTTTGAAAGGAATGGTGAAGAAGGGAGGGCTAATTGTAGTCGGAGAACCTTTCTGGTTGACGGAACCGAGTCAAGAGTACTTGGAGGTCGAAGGGATCAAAAAAGATGATTTTGGCACGCATTATGACAATGTAAAAGTGGGGGAGGACGAAGGGTTAACCTGCCTTTACACGCTTGTGAGTGGCTGCAACGATTGGGACCACTATGAGACACTTCAATGGTGGGCTATTGACGAGTACATCAGAGCTCACCCCGACGACCCTGATATCCACGAGCTAGTAGAACGAAAGACGCGTGAGAAGAATCTCTATCTCCAAAGAGGCAGGGAAACTATGGGATGGGCGGTATATGTCTTCAGAAAGGCGTATACCTCGCGCTGATAGATCGATCAACAAAATGTGGATCAAGCACACTATCTCGCCAACCTCTTTGATGACTCCTTCCCCAATCAGTCTCTTTTCTTTGGTTATGTAGGAAACATGAGCTGCAATTTGCCTTTTGTCCTTTGCTTCCTGAAACTGAAAAAGTTGCGTTTATAGCTGCGTTGAAGGAAGAGGGTTTTTCGCGCGCGCTAAGAGGGAAGAGTTAGCAAATGTGTGCGCCCTCCAACAGTGCATATGCGATAGATTCACGCTCGCTCCAAAGGCGAATTTGTGAAAAATCGATCATCCGCGTTCGCCAGACGATAAGTAGATAGCGGTTCTTGTGCGGTTGGCTGGCGTATCGGCATTGTGCGGAACGTGGGCACAGTGAGGCGAAAGCCTCACGGTTCTGTTAGCACGCGCGTTGTTGATGCTTGTAAGTGTAGGGTTGCGCCTAAGAGTGGTCAGATTGACGTTGCTTGATTGCTGGCTGGTTCTTGAAGCGTCTTGCGGTAACTATGGATAGTATGCACTCGCGAATTTGAGCCAACACTGCTAGCAGTGGAGGTATCTCCCGCGGATTCTCTTCCTATTTCTTGGGAAATAGCCATCAGCAAGTTCTACAAGATTGTTTTTCCGTCATAATACGAAAAATCGCTTACATCATCAACATAACGTTTCGAAAGAGGATGCGCCCACAGCAGTCTACTACCTTGATATCCATCACCATCTCTAGGATCTGTCACTATGTAGTCGCCTTCGTAGAGGGCTGATAGCATTTTGCGTGTTTGGGTTTCAAATAGCTGGACAACTCGAATGCTCTGTTTTTTCAGATGCTTCTCCAGTTCAAAATCGGGATCAGCAGTCTCAGGATGTCTCTGTTGACTGATTTTCTCTTCCAGAAGCAGAAGTATTGAGCTAATCTCGTAGTTGTAGTAGTCTACGTCATTGTAATCATCGCAAGAAGGGCAATAGCGCACCAAGACTTGCCCTGTTGATGCGTGCCAAAAAACATCGCTGCTAGGTCGTGACATGAATACAACGTAATGTGAAAACTCCCCGCAATGTGGGCATATCGGAAATCTCAGAGGCATGAATTCCACTTCTTCATTTTTTAGGTCGACTAAGACAATCTCGTACTCTCTTCTTCGTTTTTGAACAAGTTCAGCGTATTTGTCTATGTCTTTGTAGTCGAGGTTTGTCGTTACATCGAAGTTGATCATTCTCTTTCCTCTCATGCCAGCAAAGTCAGCCTTAACCCCTGCATCTAGCAAAGGTTCAAGTTTCAAGGGGTAGCGGTATTTGTAGTAGACCAAGAGCTCGGCCTTTAAGCCGCAAAACCAAGGTTTCGGTAACCGATAGTCACGCAATGTGCCTAGTGCCTTGTCAAAGTCATTGGTCTTCTCAAAGACTGAGAATGCGTGATGCCGTATTCTGTTAAATCGATTTGCAGGATGCTCTTTTCTGGTATTCTTTGTCAATTCTTCCTCAAAATATCAAAGACTTTTTCGGCTAGAAATGGTTTTCGATGGATTGCTCAATCAGCGCGCACTCTCTAGATTGATTTCATGGAAAAGGAGTTGCCTCTCGCCATCTTTTGTCAAACATTTCCTCTATTGCGTACCTTACTTCGTCTTCAAGTTTCGTTATTGTAGTGTCCTTGTTCCCCAAATCTTTTAGACTTGAACCAATCGACCAGCAATTACCATCCGATATCATGTATCTATCATGCAACGTCTTACCATTGAATATCCTAACTTCGACTTTCAAGTGTTGAAACTCTTTTCCGAAGTCATTCAATTCCCTCTTGAAAGTTTCTTTTTTGTCGATGGTTTGCGTCAGAAGAAATATGTTGCACTTTTGCTTAATTCCACTTATCAAGTCAAGGATTCTGGTTCCACAATAAGGATCACAAATCTTGGTTGCTGACCCAGTCTTAGACATCACTAATTCTTGGAAGAGTTTCTTTCCACTGTAAACCTTACCAGATTCAATTAGCCATGTCTTGACGCCAATCGTTTCTCCTAACATGTTCTTTACGGCTTTTAGACCACTCACTTTCAGACCAAGTAATTTCACTTTCCCCTCTTCTCTCTCACCGACAAGTCCCTCTTTCTTTGCGTTGAACAGATTTACTGCAAAATTGTCTTCCTTTCTGCCCAACGTCACGAATAGCTTCCTAACTTCGTCATACGTAATCTCGGATTGCTTGTTCCTATTGGAGCACATATAGAGCGACAGAAGCAATGCATTTTTGTCGCTTGGCTTGTCATCAAGAAGTAGTTTATCATGAAATTCATGAATTGCGTACTTAGCGTCTTCGACCTCTTCTTTAGGAAAATAGTCGTTCAGATTCACTAGGGTTTCTCCACTTTCCTCTTGTCTTTACTCTCCAACTCTACTATGAATCTTTCAATTTGCAGTGGATTCACTTGACTTACGCCTTTTCGAACAGAGGTTGCAAACTTCTCTTCTCTCAAGTCTCCAAGTCTTGCCGCAATTTGGTCTTCTGGAATATTAAGAGAGGTGCTCAACTCATGATTGCTTATTTCAGCAGTAATACTCTTATCAAGGTAGTTTGCCAAAAATCTTGCAACTAACGCTAATTTGACCTGTTGCAACGATGTTACTTTGACCTCAAGAATCACTTGACCCTCTTTTGAGATTTTGCAGAAAGGAAGGGTTCTTTCAATGTAGTTAGTGACCCTTCTTTCATCCAGCTTCTCTTCCACGATAAATTTCTTTCTCAATTCTTCCATGGAATCACCCAATTCAGTCTATTGCATTTCAGTATTTAATAGTTATGACAAGAGATTGTTAAGAGCCACGCGCGCATAGGAACGAACAGTTTTTATTTCCAATCCTGAATCTAAAATAGAGATGCTCGAAAGTGCCGAAAAAGTCAATATGGGATAGTCAAGTCTGGAAAACTGTGGCTGCAATCGGGATAATATCGACAATTGGCTCCTTCGTACTGCAAATATGTGGATTGATAGATCTCTGGAATTATCTGATTGTGCCTATGGGCAACTTCCTTACGATTCCAATTCCTCTGTACTCTATTCCTTTGGCGCTTCTTGTTGTTTTGGCGATACTGTTAGTTTTGGCACGTACGGGGGATTCGAATACTATCACGCCAAGCAATCCCTTAGACCAAGCGGAGATTCTGGATTCGAAGTGTACGAGATACGTAGCATTATTGTGCCGGACTCCTCAGACAATAGACTCCCTAAGACAGAAGTATGAAGAATTCCTCTATCATCAAGGAGCTGGTCGTGTTTTTCATTATTCGTTCGAAGATTGTTTGAAAGATCTTGAGGAAAGGGAATTGGTAATATTCCAAGATGGAAAATGGACAGTTACGCAAAAAGCTTTAGACTACATAGCCAAGTTTCACGGTGATTAACGCGCGTAAACCTTCTGTTTAGCTGTCTTGGTTTGGGCGAAAGGAGCGAAGCGACTTGAGCACTGTGCTTGCTAACGATAGAAAAAGGGAGGTTTCTATTTGCGTTTTCTGAATAGTCTTGTTCCATCTAGTCTGTGACGTACTCGAATCCGTTTTCTATGAGTTGGGTGGCTTGCTCTATTGTTGTGGCCGTTTTACAATGATAGTCGTCTGTTTCTAGGGTTTCTAGGAGTTGGGTGTATCTGAGTGTGGTTCTGAGGTCTTTGTGTCCTGGCGGGCTTTGATGTGGAGCAGGTCTTTCGTCTTGTGATATTCCATTGATGCTTTGAAGTGTCTGAAGTCGTAGAGTCGTATAGTTTTGAAGGTTGCGTCTTGTAGCTTGTCGGCTAGGCTGTTTCTGAGTCTGCGGTAGGTTTCGCTTATGTTTTCTGATTCAGTTGGGAATATTCTGTCGTTCAAGTTCAGTTTCTTTTTGGTGATGTATGTCTTCAGCATTTCTAAGGTGTTGGTCTTTAGCTTCAATGCTCTGCCAACACGATGCTTGGCTGAGGTTATGTTGACTATTCCTTTTCGTAGGTCTATGTCTCGGATCTTGAGCCATGTTAGCTCTATCGGTCTTGTGCCTAGGTCTCTTGACATTGATAGGAATAGTGCCATGCGTGGCTTTGCTTTGGATATGAGCATGTTGATTTTTTCTTCGGTTGGAATCTTCGGTAGTTTGTCGTATCTTTGGCAAAACGGCTTTTTCCATGTCTGACCTAACGACTTCATTAGGAGGTCGTAGGTTTCTATCAGAGTTTCTTTAAAGGAATTGCTGCATTGCTTGTTGGCTATGAATCCTTTCACTTCTTCGGGGTTGGTTAGGTTGCAGTTGCGTTCTAGGCTTCGGAGTCTTTTTCCTGTGGCTTTGATGGTGAGTCTGCGTATCCGTTTTTCTTCATGTACCAGAGTACGTTTGCTATCTCCACGTTTTTTAAGGGGGACGGCGTTGTAGTATCGGGGGATGATGTCGCCGTCCCAGTCTGATTAATAGATGAAGAACTTATGACGGACAGACCCCTTACAGCAATCTTACTAGAGACGCAAACGTGCATCTCGGGCTTTTTTCGTCTTCAACCCAAAAGCCAGCGCTAAGATCATTCCTGCAATGAAGCCGCCAACGTGGGCCCAATACGCCACTCCGCCAGAGGAATCGAAAATTCCATAGACCCACTGCATTATGAACCAAAAGCCCAGAAAAACAATTGCAGGCAACGGAATTATGAAGTAAACCAAAAACGTCAAGACTTTTGCTCTTGGAAAGAGCACAACGTAAGCCCCTAGAACTCCAGAAATCGCCCCCGAAGCTCCCAAAACGCCTGAAACCAGGTCTGAGGCCAGCGCTATACCGATTAGACTCCCTATCTCAGGCGCCAAAACAATGGCTATTATGTATCCGAGAGCTGCTGCTATTCCACAGACGATGTAGAAAACCAGATATCCAACGTGGCCAAAAGCGTCTTCAACGTTATCTCCAAAGACGTACAAGAAAAGCATGTTTCCCAGTAGATGAATCCATCCTGCGTGCATAAACATCGACGTGACCAAAGTGAACAAACGTTCGCCATGAACGATTTCGTTCGGAATCATCACAAAATTCTGCTCTATGCTATATGCAAACCTCTGATCAAAAAGAATGTTCTGACTTGAAAGCCAATAGATCACAAAAATGACTACATTCGCAGCCAACAGCAAACGGTTAACATGCGGCGTAGTCGAAGACCGGTTCAAATCCCTGAGAGGAAGCACGAAAAGTCCACTCTGAAGTACGATAGAGCACCAGTGGCGTAATTAACGCTTTGCGCCACCGAGTCTCGGTCCACTGCGCCTGCGATAGAAAGACCATCAGAAGAGTTGCCAAGAGTTCTGGGCTATTGGAGATACAGGCACTCAACCATCTTGCCGCACGTCAGGCACTCATCAGGAATCGCCATATTCTTAGGTCTCTTCTTAAGGAACCCCAAAGAGTGCTGGCATCCCGTGCTGCTGTCAAGTGTTGCTTCGGATTGTTTGGGATTTATCGGTGAGGTTTCTGTGGTTTCTTCTTTTTGTTGGGTTTTGACCTCGCCTACTTTGGTGAGGCAGCGTGGGCAGGCATAGTATTCTTGGCTGGCTCCTTCGGAAGTCAAAGTGGCCAAAAGCGGCATACTATACGTTTCGCCACACTCACTACACATGCAATCGTTGCCGCCATGATGGAACGAGTAGTCCTCATCTTCCCGTCGCGAAGTGACAAGGTTTCTCTGCAACTGCTTTCACCGTCCAGAGTTGTATCTCGACTATTAATATGTAATAAACCTTTTTGTGTACACGTACAACAAAAAGACACGTTATGGTGGGCCCGGCCGGATTTGAACCGGCGATCTTCGCCGCGTGAGGGCGACGTCCTAGCCAGCTAGACTACGAGCCCGCGCTCAAATTTAGCCTCAGCACTGATTCAGCTGACCAGTTTGCTCGCTGTGGACTTTGAATATTGATTTCCACTTCATAAAGTCTTTCATTAGCGAGTCCGAAAAAAGGAAGGCAGGTGAGCCTCGCTTGAAGAATTTGGACCACGACAAGGAACGCAAAGACGATTCCAACCTCGACAAAGCACTGATAACCCTTTGCTTCATAACATTCGTGGCCCTCGGTTACTTTCTGATACTCTACCTGAGAATCTGAGCGACCACCGTTTCATCATGCACGGCAGCTTCATGATCCAAGCCACGACACAAAATCATTCCACCCCGAACGATCTCGCACAGACACACACCACAAACTGCTAACTCCAGCGTCACGATGACTTTTGCACGACATTGACTGCAACTAGAACCATGACGTCCACGTTCGTGAGACACCACGTTCGTTTCATCCGCAGCCAATGAATCCAAGTCTGACCCAGCATAAAACCCATTGATAATGCTTTTTCACACAGACAATTAACCAAACGCTGGGCACAAGGTGCCAAGTCTTCAAGGTAGTTACTCCTTTCCTTCTCCCTCTTGAAAGCAGACAAGAAAAGACTTGCACCCAACCTTTTTCTGTCCTATGCCTCCGGGTTACCATTCAGAGATAGTAGGCATGAATGCTCTAGAACAAAGTTGCACAAAGCTTACATAATTGATAAAACAAGAAGATACGTAGGGTTATCTAAGTGATTGTTATGAAAAACAGAGTCATCGTTTTAGCACTGACGATGGTGCTTCTCATGGGTACATCCAGCATATTTTCTATCTTCAATGCATCATGCATGGCCGAGTATCCCAGTTTGAGCGCGACTCATGAGCCTGACAAGGCTTTCTCTGCCAGCAGCAGTACTGCTATGGGCTCCCAGAGTACTGTGGGCTCAGAGTCTGCCAACCTGAGCGAAGCCGCAAAGCATCATGCAGACAAGTGGAACATGAACGACACGAGTGTGTGGGGAAAACTTGCATACTCGGATGGAAACAAGACCAGATTGATAGTCGGACTCAATTGCGAGAGACCTACGGTTTTGGCTGAAATCAGCAATGTTGCGGTGGATTATCAAGCCGGGATAGTCAATACGGTTGAAATGGGCGGCAGGGTCAAAGCTGTTGTTGTCGAACTCTCGCTGGTATCAGTGTCAGCTTTCGTAGAGCGGATACGTGCCATTGGCTTGGCGACCTACGTGGAACCGAATATGAAGGTTCACACTCAACTTGTACCGAACGACACGTACTGGGGTCAACAATGGGGTCCTGAGAAGATAGAGGCTGACTGGGCATGGAACACGACGGTCGGCAGTCACGATATTCTTGTTGCCGTGGTGGACACGGGAATCGACTACACTCACCCTGACCTTGCGGCAAACTGCGTCTCTTTGGGTTATGACTGGGTCAATATGGATACTGACCCTATGGACGACTTTGGGCACGGAACACACTGCGCAGGAATAATCGCCGCTGTTCTGAACAACGGTTTGGGAATAGCTGGGTTGGCTCAGGCTCACGTAATGGCTGAGAAGGTGCTGGACAGCTACGGATATGGTTACTGGGATTGGGTGGCCAATGGAATCATCCACGCCACGGACCAGGGCGCGGACGTTATTAGCATGAGCCTAGGCGGGTACGGGGATAGTGAACTCGTCCACGACGCGGTGAAGTATGCTTACGACGCGGGCGTGCTCATCGTCGCCGCGGCTGGGAACGACGGTAGCAGCACTAAATCCTATCCAGCGGCGTACGATGAGGTCATCGCCGTCGCTGCGACTGATCCATATGACAACACTGCATGGTTTTCGAACTCGGGCGAGTGGATCGAACTTGCAGCACCTGGCGTCGACGTATACTCAACGATGCCTACGTATCATGTGACGCTGAACGACTATGGCTATGCTATGAACTACGATTACTTGAGTGGCACGTCGATGGCATGTCCGCACGTTTCTGGTCTGGCCGCCTTGTTGTTGAGCCAGTATCCAAGCAAGTCTAGAGACTGGGCAAGACTGTGGCTGCGAAACACGTCAGACGATCTCGGCGATTCCGGATTCGATGTGAACTATGGCTGGGGAAGAATAAACGCCAAGAGAGCCATTGAGCAGGTCCCGCCTTCGCATGAACTCATTGCGTACTCGTTGACAACTCCGCCATATGTTGAACCGAACTCTACAGGAATCATCAGTGCAACCGTACTCAATTTCGGTGAAAATGACGAAATGGATTTGGTGATCAACTTGTATGCAAACGACACGGTCGTAGCCTCAACGGTCATTCCGTATTTGGCCAGTGGAAACTCGACATTGGTGGCTCTTACTTGGAACGCCATGATCAAGGGACTGTACAATGTCACTCTTTACATTGTACCAGCATTAGGCGAGACAAACTTGGCCAACAACGTCTTGTCCAACTACGTCTTCGTTGGGCATCCAGTAAAGGCAGTCGTGCTGCACTCCTACGGTAACATCGACGAAAGCTCCATCACCAACTGGCAAGCGCTGAACAATGAATGGTATCAGTTCGGAGAAAAGATGGTCTACATTGACTACGCAACGCTGAACAAAGACGCGATTTCCTACGACGACATAGCAGCCACAAAAGCTGATGTCCTGATAATCTCATGCGCCTTCGATCCCTACGCAGGCTGGGAATTCACGGACTCTGAGGTTGCGGCAATTGAACAGTACGTCCATGAAGGCCACGGGTTGATAGCCACCGCGGGGACGCTTTATTACAGCGCGCCAAACAACAACAAGCTAGCGCCTCTTTTCGGGCTGAACGAAACCATCGAATGGTCTGCAACATATACCGACCTCCTTCACCTGTTGAACGCGACCCACCCGTTCTTCACCAACGTTCCGAATCCACTGGTTTTCCCAGACATCGCAACGAATCTTCCCTATGACGGACGATGGAGCCAAAATGAATTGCAGGGCGGCAAGTATCTTGCGCTTGGACATTTCCAAGAGAGTGCCATCGTTACGTTTCGAGGGCTGGTATTCATTTCGCCATGGTTGGAGATCGTGCCTCCCTACTATCACCATCATCTGCAACTGCTCTACAATGCCATCGTCTACTCGAAATACCAGAAACCTCAGCATGATCTAGTAGCGAGTCTACAGTGTCCGAATCACTTGAAACCGGGAGATAGCGTCGTAGTGAATGCCATTGTTGCAAACATGGGTCTGAACAACGAAACCAATGTGAATCTGTCTCTTAGAATCAACGACGTTGAGATGGGCAGCCTGACGGTTCCTAAGTTGGGCGTCGGCGAATCTGCGAATCTTTCCTATTTGTGGAGACCAATCAAGGGTGCCTACACTGTGTCGGTCTGCGCACTTCCAGTACCCGGTGAGACCGACACCTACAACAATATCAGATCTCAACGCGTAGTAGTGACATACCCAGCAGTCATAGGATTCATCGAAACCCACGGCGAATCTCTGCACTCCGATGATCTGAAAACCTACTATCGCAATATGGGTCACACTGTAGTCTCGATCTATTCTCAGTTGGCATCCGAGATGCTTAATGATTTCGACATTCTGATAGTGGGCGAGGACTGGTACGGCAATTCGTGGATGCCTTCAGAAATATCAGCGGTGAAAGACTTCATAGATTCTGGCAGGAGCCTCGTAGCCATAGGTGACGAACTCACCTATCCCGTTCAGCAGATATTCTCAGAGTACGGCATATCATACACAGGACAGTGGCCATACAACGGGCCTTCTGGAAACCTGAATCGCTCGCATCCGATCATGTCAGGTGTCGGTCGGATATATGCGCCTGATCCCGTAAATTCGTTGCGGATAAGATCACCGGGCTGCTGGCTGGCCAGCGACTCTTCCAACACGTACACGCTGATTGCATGTGCTGAGTCCTCAGGACATGTTGTCTTCATGTCTGACGACTTTGCCATGAGTGTCTACAATGAAGACAATGAAGTGATGTTTGCTAACTTGGTGGCATGGATGACCGTGTCGAGAGATCATGATATTGCTGTTTCTCTCGAATCTTCCTCTTTCCTTGAGCCTTCAACTTCGATACTGCTCAACGCCACGGTGCAGAATAGAGGGTCGAACAATGAAACTGGCGTAGAACTGCATCTGTTGATTAATGGTTCGGTTGTCCAGTCAGAAACCGTTGCTGAACTTCTAGTTGACGAATACCACACAATCAGCTACTTGTGGGCTCCGCCGGCGAAAGGAACATACAATGTCACTGCCTACAGTCCGCCGGTACAGAATGAATCTCTGCTGACAAACAACAGAGTCTCGCGTCTCACAATTGTCACCGATCCGCTGATTCACCCGATCGAGGGCCAGTATGCAAACTACAAACTATCAATAATCCCACCATCCGGGAACGCTACAACAGGCTATTGGAACTTCACGTATGGGCGTTACATTTCTCCATTCCAGATCAATGTGACAATCCAAGCATTCATTCCGGGCGGTGGCTCACAGAGCGGCTGGATGATCGTGAACATCTTCACGAGGATCGTTGAAACGGACAGCGGCATCTACTGGAGAGACATGTGGTATCCGGGAATGATAGAGACGAACGTGACGATTGGCTCGCCAGTGGGCCTTCTGAGCACCATGGCCTCGATTTCAGGCAGCCGACTGATTTTGGCCTGCGGGCATTTCATTGATTGCTGGGAAATACGCTTGAACATGGGCAGCAATGCATACATGTTTCTTTGGTACGACAAAGCCTCGGGTCTGTGGGTGGCAATGGGCTCACCGAACAATGCCACCGCTGAGCTGATACTTCTGGAAACGAACATCCCCCTAGGCTCCCAAGACGAACATGACCTCACGGTGAAACTTGAGTCGCCGCTAGCTCTTGTTCTGGGTCGTAGCACGGTCATCAATGCGACCGTCTACAACACAGGCTTATACAACGAGACAGACGTTACCCTACGACTCATCATCGACGGAGGTGTCGTCAACTCGACCATCATTCCCGAGTTGCACGTGGGCACTCTGGCAAAGATTGCTTTTGTCTGGACACCGCTATCAGAGGGAACCTACAACGTGACTGCGTATTCGCTTCCAGTAGCTGGAGAAACCAACATCGCGAACAACGTTGAAACTGCGGTAGCCTACGTGTCTAAGGTAGAAATCCCTCAACTCTCATGCAATAGACCATCGATCTATGTAAATCCACAGATCGTGCAAGCACAAATAGGCGAGACATTCACGATCAGCGTGAACATCTTCAACCTGACCAACGCTTACGTTCCTGACCCTGAAAATCCACTTCGGGGCGTTCCAATCGGCAACCTCTACGGCTTTGATGTCCAGTTTACCTGGAACCCAGCGGTATTGAAGTATGTTAGCCATACTGTTACTGCGCCCGTGGAGACCTATCCAGGTGGCGTGTTGCACGCGCCCCCAGAGCTTCTTCAACTCAGGAACCTGATCAACGAGTCAGGCAGCATTCCAGACGCTGACCCCAGAGCGAGGGCGTGGTTTGCCTACGCTGCTTTTCTGCCAGCAGATCCATTCAACAATCTTGGCCAGTCAAACACCGTCTTCTACATGACGTTTAAAGTAGTTGGAACAGGAATGTCTCAGTTGGAGATTGTTGGAGCAACGCTTGCGGACAAGTGGGGCGATCCGATACTCCACGATGCTGTCAACGGCTTGGTGCTGGCAGTCGGCCCGACAGCGCATGACGTATCCGTTGCCAGTGTCGCCTGCAATCCCAACGTCACATGTGCTGGAGGCATTGTAGGCATAACTGTCGTGGCGGCAAACGTGGGCGGATTCGCAGAAACCTTCGACGTTACGACGCATGCGAATGCAACCGTTGTTGACTTCCGAACGGTGTCGGTGGCTCTCGGAGAGAACGTCACGTTCACATGCTACTGGAACACCACAGGAATGAACGTGGGCGACACGGTTCTAGTCTGGGCTGAGGCCAGCCACGTGCCATCTGAAACCATCCTTGACAACAACATCTGCTACGACGGCATAGTCAGAATCAAGATGCGTGGCGACTTGAACGGAAACGGCGTCATTGATATCTATGACATTGTGTTGGCTGCGGTTGCGTACGCTTCGAGGCCAGGTGATCCGAACTGGAATCCAGAGGCTGATTTGATGAAGCCATTTGGCCTCATCGACATTTGCGACATCGTCATGCTTGCTTCCATGTACGGCCGAACCTCTTGAGCCAGCATCACCTTTCCCTCTTTTCCTTTCTTAGAAAAGTTATTAAGCAATCATTTGGAGAATGTTCACGGCTGTTGTTGCTTGCCGAGGTAGCTCAGCCTGGGAGAGCGCCCGACTCAATACTTGTGTATTGGGGGCGAAGCTGAAGACCGGGTTGTCGCAGGTTCAAACCCTGCCCTCGGCACATTAAAGCTTGCTTTGAGCTTATTTTGGCTAGATAGGCATATATTGAGCGTTATCTTTGCATTTGTTAGAAACTCGTTCCAGAAGTTATAGTAGTTTCTTCAGCTTCTTCAGAACTCCTTCCTTTGTCTTCTCCGTAAATTCAGTCGTGACAAATGTTCCCTTCCATGAATCTAGGAATCGCTTATCGGAAATATCTTTCTGAATGAGTTTTAGGTTCTTCTCTATTATTTCTGGATGGGCTAGTTTCTTCTTTGCTTCTTCCTCTAAATTGTCTGGGATGCCGTTTTTCCATATTAGCGTGGCTATATCTCGTATGTCGCTTGGTCTGGCGGACATGAGTTTCAAAATCAAATAGTCAACGTAATCCGGAATGTAGACTTCGACCGTTTTTTCGGCAATAGAAATCTCCACTTTCCTAGTTTTCTGCAAGAACTTTTCAGTTATAAAAAATATTTGCTCCTCAGTTCTTCCTCTTACTTCCCCTTCCATGAAATCAAGTGAAATTTTGACACCGACCTTTAGCAGTTTAATGCATCTCAGAAAACCATAGCTATCCCTTTTCTCAAAGACATCGGCGCTCAGATCCTTGGGCAACAACCTTTGTATTTTGTCCAGATTCCAGCCGTCAGATTTCTTTAGGACAAAATCACAATCCCTTGTGTATCGTGAGAGTGACGTGAACGCTCGGAGAGCATAACCACCGATCAAGACGATTTTAGGATTTTCAAATCCGTCAGTCAGTTTGGACAACTGTTCGACTATTTTGCTGATCTCTTCCTCTCTCAAGTTCATGATTTCGGAATGCTTAACCAAGTTCAACAACCTTCTCTATCGCTTCATCAATTTCCCTTTTTACAAAGTCATCTTCCAACTTTGTTTCTCTGTGCGGAAATTCTACTCCGCCAATCTCCTTTAACTGATGGAAACCATACTCCAAAACCTGTTTGGCTCTGACATTCGTCTTCGAAATCCTTTTCCAATAAGACTCTTTGTATAATCTTTTCAAATTGATCTTGTCTCTGTTCTCACATAATGTTGCGAACGCATCTACGAAAGCCCAGTTCTGCAAGCAATCAATCACGTTTTCCTCTACGTCCTCAACTAACAAGTTTCCGACTTTGCGATATTTTATCTTGGATGGGTCTTTTGAATATTCGACCTCGATGTTCCATCCTTTTTTCTTTGCGAACGCTTTCAATGCCTTTCCATAAGACTTGTCATTGATCTTTAAAACGTAAATGTCTCTGTGAACGAAATCATTGTTCCAAAACGAGGCAGCAGTCTGTGCCGAAACTACTTTGAAGTTCTTGTCTTTCGCCAAAAAATCCCAAACGCTCTCAATCTCAGTAGGAATCCAATACCAACCCCACATGATCCTTTCAATAATGCCTTCCTTTGATGCTTGGTTCAAATATTCCTTGGCTTTTGGTTCGATTTCTTTTACAGAGTTGACTCTAACCAAACTTCCATCGAAAGGTCTCAATCTCTTGCTAAACTCCTGCAAGTACTCTGGCATTTCTGTTCACCTTTTATTATTGTTTGGCAAGCTACTTAAAGATATCCGTTCACCTTTTGATATAATTTGGCAAAGTAAACCTAAAGACTTTAGAAAATAGTAAGAAAAACCATCGAGACTCTGCACATCTTTGCATTAGCACTACTAGGTCAGAAATCAACAAAAATACGTAAATTGTGTAACAACGGTTTAAACGCTCCTGTGAAGCTAGCCCTCGGCACCATTCTATGCTGGTATTCTAGACTAGGAAATAGATTAGCAGGGTCGTTGCGAAGGTTGCGAGGAATGATGGGATGACGTATTTGTAGATTCTGTCCAGTGTGCATTTGAAGTGGTTTGCAGTAAAGGTGAGGCATAGGTGCGTAGGCGATATTACGTAGCCTAGGTAAGCGCTCATGTAGATCAGCGAGGCCGTGCGAGGTGAAAGCGCAATGATGCCTCCTAGGATGGGGATGCTTATTGAGATTCCTCCCAGCGCTGAGGCTGTGAGCATGCCCAATGCGGCTGGTATGACGACTAGCAGCAGAGTGGTGTCAATGGTACCGTTTGCTGCGAATGATGTGAAGAGGTCTGGGATTCCCGTGGCGATTAGCATGCTCCTCAACAGGAAGGCGCCATATGCGGCGGCTGTGATTCCATATATTCCCCAGGTTTTGAAGGGTCTGGTAGAAACGTGCCAGCTAGGTCTGGTGATGGCCAGAATGAGGGCCAGTCCCACGAGTATTGCGATTAGCGCGTCGTAGCCAAGCTTGGATAGTCCCGGATCGACTGCGCCAAGGCCCACTGCCACGATTATCGTGATCAGGATCGGCGAGAACGAGACGAAGAATCCTCGGATGTTTGAACGTGACTCCTTTGCGTTAGTATACGCTTCTTCTCTTTTGGTCTTTGGAGTTTTCGAGAAGCCGATAAAGTATCCGGCCACGACCATAGTGATGACGACGGGGATTTGTCGTATGATTATTGAGGTCACGGTTACGTTTGAGAGTGCTGCTGCGAGTATGAGTACTTGGCTTAGTGGGTAGACTGGGAAGATGGTGTGTCTGAACCAGAAGTTCACGTAGGCCTTCTTTGCAGGTTTGAGGCCCAGTTTGTTAGCTTCAGAGTCAACCAGCGGAGCGGACATGAGTGCTCCACCGGCGACCGGAAGAAAACCTATGACTGCTGGCAAGAGACTCAGGACGATTTTCGGGTTGTTTATCAAGCGGCTTAGGCTGTCGCTCAGCTTGTTGATCAGTCTGGTTTCTTTGTAGAGTTGGCTGAGTAACATTATGCCGAACGTGGCCAGCACGACCGAGACGGTGAGCAAGTCAGACGAGGCTTCGAAGATCACCTGTGGAATGGTCAGCCAGTCCAGTGCGAGCAAGCCCAGAACGAGTGCTGTGGCAGGTAACACTATGCCGAGGTTCACGCGTCTGTAGAGTAGCACGGCCAGAAAGCAGAAGGATATGGCCACTGCGATCAGAGGCTGGTCGATGAGTACCAACGTTGGCTTCTTTCCTCTTACGTTTCGGAAGGAACAAAATGCGGATCAAACCCTTAACTACTTTTCTCCCTGCGGCGTTGCGTGCGCATGGTGGAGGCCGTGGTCAGGAAGGTGTCGTCGGGAAGCCGAGAAGCCCAAAGCTACTTACGGTGGAAGCGCGTTAACGTTAGATAGAGTGTAGAAGAACAAGCTACTTGTCCGAGGTTGATGATGCGTGTCGTTGGAACCGAGACACAGGGTCATTTTTCTCTTTGCTGGATTCGTCTGCGCTTGGCTTACACTCTATTTCATGCTAGACGCGATTCTCAACCCGCGCAATCCGAACCTTTCGATTGATCTATGGATACTTTTCGCATTGGCCTGCTCCCTGCTTTTGGCGATAGGTTTGAAGGCAGAGAAACTAGGGCAAGTGCACAAAGAGAGCTTCGTTGAAGGGAGGTGAAGCATTGGCAACGATGACTGTTGAACTGGATTTGCAGCGAATGGATAAGATGAAGCAAGAAGTGCTTGAACTGATTGCCAAAATGGTTGAAGAGTACGGACAAGTGTCCGTAATAGAATTGGAAATGGCTTTGATAGAAGGGCTGGCGAAAGTGAGAGAAATGGGCATCAAGAAGACCGATGATGCATCTGAAGAATCAGATGTTGTCTAGCGTTCTAAAAGACGGAAAACCCATATAATATATCTATAGGGGAAAATCCCTGTTTTGACTCTTTCAGCGGCGAGCAGAGCAATCGAAGATTCTTCCGCAAGTCATAAGAAGTGAAGCAGAAGATATAGCAGATGATGTGACGTGCACAGAAAATTCGCATCGATATTTGTCTTGGTCCTTTGCTTGTCTTTTGTTGTGTTCGGAGCAAGAGGACACAACCCCGCATATGAAGTAGTTGCCGTTTACGGTTCACCCCCAACGATTGACGGTTCAATCAGCATTGGTGAGTGGAGTGATGCAGATTCGGTGTTCTTTAACAACACGCAGGTTTTCGTTAAGCAAGACGGCACAAATCTCTACATTGGATTCAACAACTCATTTGACGAGTTTCATGATGAAGACGTAATAGCTGTTCAAATTGATGTTGACCACGACGGAAGCCTAACGCTGCAGGCAGATGACATAGCACTAGGCGTTTATCGAAATGGAACGATTGGGGAAGCCAACGTGACTGGCGGAACGTGGACCACCAAAGAAGGGATGTCTGGTTGGACTGCTGCGGTCAGTTCAAGGTTTGACATGTGGCAGGTTGAATTCAACATCACGTACTCCAAGATTAACGTCACTGCTGGACTGGAGAAAACCCTTGGAGTAATCTTCGTATGCTATCGCGGACTAGAGGAAAGTTCTCCAGAGGTGTTCAGCTGGCCTCCTGGATACATAGATTTGTATCAGAATCCTTCAACGTGGGGCGCCATAACTTCCACAGGATATAACTGGATTCCGGAGTTTTCATCACTCCTCATTCTGCCATTCTTCATGACAGCCACGCTAGTGGCAGTCATAGTCTACAAAAGAAAAAAAGAGAAGCTGAGCTTCACTTTCGTTTTCTGAACAGCTTCACTCCATCGACATCGCAGATGTAGTCGAAGCCTTGCTCTATCAGCTTTGCTGCTTCACCAACAAGATGTCTTTAGACCTATGATAAAGCATCGTTGCATAGAAGTGACGCAAGTCATACAGTCTGACAGATCTAATCGATGGCTCCTTCAGCTTTTCAGCAAGCTTGTTGCGCATTCTGCGCCAGACGCTTCCCATCCAGTCAGCATCAGGGAAAGGCTTCTCAGCATAGTGCTCATTGATATATTGCTTCAGCATTGCAGAGTTGACTCTTTCAGCTTGAAGCTTCTAGAAGCATGACGTTTGAAGCCTTGCACTGCAAGCGTGTCTTTCTCCAGATTAATATCTCGCAGTGTTACAGATGCAAGCTCAAACGGTATCACAATAGTCTCCATGAGCAATCTGAAGATTACAGAGTATTTCCTTGAAGATGCTGAAATCACAGACATCAGAGACTCCCCACTTGGAATCCTCGGCAGCTTACGCTCGCATCTAAACTTCGGCTTCACATAATCAATCTTGTAGAAATCGCAATAATGCTTGTACGCTTTAACCAAGCCGTCTTTGTGTGATGCACTGCATTGTTTTCTAGCAACAGACAAGTTCACTGAATCTGCATTGTCTAAGTCAACGAATTTCGCAAGATACTTCAGTCTGTCGCTGACGAACTTGACAGTCAAGTCTGCTTTTCCCTGACTCTTAAGATTTAAAAGCAAGCTGACTATTTTACCATCATAACTGTGTCGCTGACCAGTGCTATGCGGCCGTAGTCTAGTTTGGTCTAGGACATCAGCCTGCCACGCTGACGACCCGGGTTCAAATCTCGGCGGCCGCACCAAGATCACCATACTGTGATGCGATTTTTCATTCAATATGAGATGCCCTTGGATTCCGTGGGGCTTCATTTTTCATTTGTACGTGATGAAAGCTGATCGCTGGCTTGAGGCTATTCGCTGCGCTTCAGAAGCCCGGCGAGCTTTCTGTTTAACTCGCACAAATCTGCCACAATCAAGTCAGGTTCTTGCTTGTTTTCACGCAGAAACTCGAGAGAGTAGAATTGTGAAGGAACGAACACTGTTTCCATGCCTAAGGCTTTTGCGCCTTTTATGTCTTCCAGTGGGCTGTCTCCCACGTACACGGTTTCCTCAGGTCTGACCTCAAGTTTTCTGAGTGCCTCCTCGAATATCTTCGGGTGAGGCTTGCGCCAACCCACTGCTTCGGATACCAGAATCGCGTTGAGAAACCTGCTAATCCCCAATCTTCTGAGGGCTGCGTAGATCACAGGGGCATAGGTGAAGTTCGAGACGAGACCAACTTTGTGCTGTTTCGAGACACAAACGAGCACGTTCTTGGCACAAGGCCTCAACTCGAACGAGTTCACGTAATCCTTAAAGAAAGCATTGAGAGCAACCTTGATGCGCGTGTCTTCCCGAGACGTTTCGACTCCTAGGCTTTTGAGAGCCTCTGTAATCCAAACGGCGTTTGTGACCTCGATCAGCTGTTCATAGCGAACTTTTCGGTACTTTTCATGAGCTTGCGTGTATGCGTCCAGAAATTCTTCGGCTCTGACGTTGAATCCTACGTTGGTGATGGCTCTGTACAGCTTCTTTTTTGAGATCTCCATGCTGTAGTCTCTAACGTCTGTCAGTGTGCCTATGAAGTCGAAGATGACGGCTTTAGTGATCGGCACTTTCTGTGGCCTCTTAGTTATTGGCGATAAGGTTCTGCAATGCATATTCCAGAGTAATAAGATTTAGGTATACGTACCATACTCTGAAATATCGGGTTTGCATGTCCTTCCACAATTATCTGCATGAGAAGGCAGAAGAGTCAAGGCACAACGAAACCTTGGCATATTTGATGTTTCTAGCGGGCGTCATTTTCCTTGTGGGAGGCATACTGGAGACGCTGAGCCTGAATGGAACTCCATCATGGTTCGTGATAGTTCCGTACTTTCCAGAAGCCACTGCTGGGGTTTTTCTAGGCTGGGCCATGATAATCAGCGGACTGGGTCTAATGGTCTTCGGACTGGCTTCAGGCTTCATCTACTCACGGGACAGAGGCTGGTACATGCAGGAGCTACGCAAATCCGGCACTGCTGAGGATGGTTCGACTTCGAAGAAAGGCGGAAAGCTGACTAAGAAGGGCATCGGAGCCAAAATCTAGAGCAGTTTGTCTTTCTGGTTTTGCCTTGCCGTTTCTTAGCGGGTTTCTTGAAAGGGTTAAATATCCACGCTGGCGAAATTGCTTCTCTAATTCGGGAGGATGGCGATGAGGGAGAAGTCTGTCTCGCTCTTGTGGCTGGTTGTGCTCGTTCTTATCGGCGTTGTTTCAGTCTTATTGTCAGCATATGCTCAAGCGCTTTCTTGGAGGTTTCTGCTGGCGCTGTATCCGTTGATGGTCATCCTTTTCGGCGTGGCTCTCCTAGGGCAGAGTGGACTTAGAATGGCCTTCGTGGGCTTGGTGATTTCGATTGCGATTGCCGTCTTGCAGTTTGGAACACCGATCGAAGTGGCCTTGGGTGCTTCGGCTTACGGATTCGTCAAGAGCTTCGGCATTTCCATTTCTGTTGCGGCCACGATGCTGATGATCTTTCTGATGAAGGAGGTAGGTGTTCTCGGAACCGTTTCTGAGTTTATCAAGCGTCAAGTGGTGGGTGATGAGGTTCGTGCTTTGTACGTCGGGATTGGTTTTGGTTCGTTTCTGACCTGTTTGGGTGTGGTCACTCCTGCCTTGTTTCCTCCTTTGCTGATGGCCATGGGTTTTGGTCCGACTGCGGCAGTCTCAATTGCCGTGCTGGGTTATGATCCTACTACGAGTTTTTCGCTGCTTTCTATTCCTATTACTCTTCCTGCTCAGGTGGGAGGTTTGAATGCGGTTGAGTTTGCGTTCAAGATTGCCTTGTTTTTGCCCGTGGTTTCGACTGGTTTTTCTTTTGCGATTTTGTGGTTGACGGGTGGAAGGCGGTCGATGCGCAGAGGCGTGGTTCCAGCTCTGGTCTGTGGATTATCTCTGGCTTTCGCCTGCTTGGGCATGGTTTCGCTTGACTATTTCACGGGCGTTGAGTATGTGCCTTTGCGTGTTGTCGGCGTTGTGGGTGGTTTGTGTGCTATGCTCTCTCTTCTGATCTACCAGAAACTGACGCCTAAACCCCTGAGCAAAGAATCCAATCCCAGCCACGCGACCGGAAAGGAAGTGTTTCGTGCTTTTTCTCCGTGGATAATATTGACTGTTCTCGCTGCTGTGGTCAGCGTTCCACAAGTCGGTAGTTGGCTGTCCAATCTTCTTGGGAGTGCAGAGCAAGTGACCATCTTTGCCGATCAGAAGATAGATTTGGACCTGTTTTCGCAGGTCTACATTTGGATTTTTGTTGCGGTTTTGTTGAGTTTGTTTACGTTGAGGCCTACTGGTAACCAGATGAGGAACGCGCTTGTTTTCTGGGCTAAACGGTTTTGGGGGCCTTTTCTGACGTTTGGAATCTACTTTGCGGTTTCTTTTGTTATGGCTTTTTCTGCTATGGAGGTCGTGAACGGTTCGTTGGTGACTTCGGCTTCGTACGGTCAGCTTAACATGAATGTGGTTTTGGGTGCGACTTTGGCGTCTGTTTTTGGGGCTGGCTATGTCTTTGTGGCAGCTTCGCTCGGATTGTTCGGTGCCATAGTCGGAGGCTCTGAAGCCAGTTCAAACGTGCTGTTCTTGAAGATACAGAGAACTGCCTCTGACGCTGTCGGACTAAGCGAAACAGGGTTCATGACGGTCTATGGCAGTCACGCTGTTGCTGGCGGCATTGCCAGCGCGGTCACGCCTGCAAAAATCAACAACGCCGTAGTCACCATCGACGCTGGAAAAGAGACTGAGTCGCTGATCATGCGGAAGCACCTGATAGTGGCGGTGCTGCTGACCATAGCCACGGGAATCATGACAGGCATACTCGTAAACCTAGGCATATAGAAGATCGATCGTGGCTTCCGAAGGATGTTCTCTGGGTGCTGTCCTAGTCGGTTACGAAATCGTTATTTCTGAGCCGCATCCTGTATTAGTAGTGAGGGTACGTCGATGAAGGTTTCTGTCTTGCTCATTGCTTTGCTTTTGTTTGGCGTGTTGTGGTCCAACGTGAGGCCTGAGTTTGCTTCTGCGTCAGGCTCTCTGCCGTCTTCGTTTCCTCCGATTGATTGGACTCGCTATCACAACTGCACCGAGATCGTGGCGATTCTGACGGCTTTGAATGATACATACCCTGAGGTTGTGGATGTCTTTGTGATTGGTAAGAGTTGGCAGAATCGGAGTATATACTGTGTGAGGCTGACGAACGAGAGTGTTGCTGGTCCGAAGCCTGAGGTTTTCTTTGTGGGCTATCATCACGCCCGAGAGCCAATTACAGCTGAACTGGCTCTGTACTTTGTCGTGTATGCTGCCACGAATTTCGGTTCAAACGCCACCGTAACCAGCATGCTCAATCAGTGCGAGATATACGTCGTCGTAGCCCTGAACGTTGATGGGTTCGCCCTCTACGCGGCAAATGATTGGCAAAGGAAAAATGCTCGTCCCACCGATGAGGATGGAGATGGACGAGTGGACGAAGACCCGCCTGAAGACATGGATGGCGATGGGTTCATCGAGCAACTGATCGACTACACAAATCCTTACAGTCCGGTGTTTCTTCGCTGGGAGGGGATTGACAATGATGGTGACGGTCAGTATGGCGAAGACTGGATAGGAGGAGTGGACCTGAACCGTAACTACAACTACTCATGGACTCCTGGCTCAAGCGACCCAGCGTCCGAAATCTACAAGGGGCCAGCCCCATTCTCGGAGCCAGAAACGCAGGCCATCTGCGACTTCACCCGAGCCCACCACTTCGCTTACGCGGTGAGCTTTCATTCGGGTGCCGAGCTTATCCTGTACCCGTGGGGCTACACGCACACTGCGCCGCCAGACCAAGCCAGATTCGTGGACGTTTGCAGCGACCTGTCAGCACTAACTCAAGGCACGGTCTACGAGCAGTCCAGCGACCTTTACCCATCCTATGGCCTCTGGGACGACTGGATGTACGGCACAGCCGGAGTCTACGCCTTGACATGCGAGATTTTCGTGAACGAAACCTTCTGGATCAGCGAGCCTGGCCCGTACCCCAACACGTATTGGGAAGGCGGCCTAAAATACAATTTCAACCCGTTCCCACAGAACATACCTGCCAGCATCAACAGGTGGATGCCCGTATTCTACTACGTCACCAACCGAACCATAGCAGAAGCCACACCTTACCATGACGTATGCGTGAACAGAGTTGAAACTGACAAAACCGTGGTGGGCGAGAGCTACGTGACGCACGTTAACGTTTCAGTTAAGAACAAAGGCTTCTACGCCGAAAACCTAGCACTAACCGTTCGTGCCAATAACGTTGTGGTCTATGCGCAGGCCCTCAGTCTAAGCGCTGGAGAAGTTGTGGGAGTTGCTTTTGCATGGAACAACAGCGGTCTCGCGAAAGACAGATACACCTTGAGGGCGTCGGTAGCCACTGTGCTCGGTGAGACAAGGACGTTTGACAACACCTACGTGGGCAACGTAGTCACGGTGTCAATCCTGGGCGACGTGGACGGCGACTTCGACGTAGACATCAGCGACGTCGTCAAAATAACGGCCATATACGGCTTGAAACGCGACGATCCACGGTATAACCCTAACAGCGACATAAACGGCGATGGAGCCATAACCATACTAGACGTGGTCAAATGCACCGCGCACTATGGGCAAAAGTATCCGTAGGGCCGCGTGACTATTCGTCGTGGTGAGTGTATTGATGTGCCTTTTGGGTTAGGAGTGCAAGTTCGAGTTTGGCCGTGGGTTCGTGCGTGTGAAGAGGTTTGAGGCCCCCTATAATATGCTCTTAACATGATTCGTGGGTGGTTGCCGATTTGCTGGTAGCCTGTTTACGCATGAACTGTCAATGATGGCTAGCGCGTTTTTCGTTTGTGTGGATTTGTTGGGTCAGAATTCTTGGCGGGGAGATTTTGGGCCAATTCTGTTACTCTTTCAGCAAAAGTCGTGGCCAGCAGTCTGCGTACATCCCCAATGGCCTTTTCAACTCCCGTGTCATATGGAATCTCTCCCAGAAAGCTCAGGCCAAGCCTCTGGGTCTGCTGTCTTATAGTTTCCGGCGGCTTCATTTTCATGTTCTCTATCACGCCTATTACTGGAATCTTGAGATCTTTCAGCAGAGATGCCAGTTTCTTGACGGTTTCGAAGGCCAGTACCGAAGGTGTGGTCACGATGATAAAGCGAACGTTCTTGATTAGCCTGAGCAGGTCCAGCGTGGCGTCGCCGATGCCCGGCGGCATGTCCAAAACCAGAAAATCCAGATTCCCCCACCTCGTGATTGACAGTAGCTCTATCAGAACGTTTGAAGTGTCCTCGCCACGCAGCGGGGTCGTGTAGTCGCCCGAGTAGTAGACTATTGACATGTACTCGATGCCGTGGACTCTGGGCGGAACTATGCCCTTTTCCTCCTTCGGCTGCACATCTCTTGTGCCGAGAATGATGTGGGTTGATGGGCTGGTGAAGTCCAAGTCGAAAAGGCCTACCTTGAAGCCTCTCTTTGCCAAGATGAGCGCAAGCGTTGAGGCCACGAGGCTTTTGCCTACGCCGCCCTTGCCGCTTGAAACGGCTATCACGTTGCAGATGTTTTTCATTCGTTCGGTTATTATGCTGAGGCGTGGATCAGTCATAGTCAGCGTTCTCCTTTGATGCTGTCCAGCCACACGCCTCGGCCTTCCGTGATTTCAAAGTCTGGACTACCGCATTTCGGGCACTTCATGTAAGTGTGAGCCACTTCTGGAACGAAGTGTATGGCCTCTGCCGTGGCCTCGTCTACTCTGTCTTTGTTGAAAGTCCATGTGTTGCCGCATGCTCGACACTTGAACGTGGCCTCGACGGTTCTCATCGTGAACTTGGCGTTCTTGAACCTGCCTTTCCTGAGCTGCGAAAAAGCAAAATCCAAAATCTCCAGTTCTATGCCCTGCAACTCTCCTATTCTTATCTTCACTTCGGAAACCTGTTTCAAGCCTTCCTTGTCTGCAGCCTCAGAAGCAGCCGCGAGGACAGCCTCAGCCAAAGCCCACTCATGCATACCACAACCACACCAAGAAACCATATTTAAGAATAGTCCACGCATCCCGGCAGTATCACGTTACCAGCCAAGTCAGGTGGTCAGACTCGCGATTTTGATTGCAAGGACTGATGAAAAATGGCAGGAGAGAAGTTCGCGTAACAATCCGTAGAGACCTTGTCGAGTGGATAGAGGAAAAGGAAAGAGAGGGTCGTTTTCGGAGCAAGGATCACGCTTTAGAGTTTGAGGCCACTGAAAGGGTGAGTCTTAGAATGATGTTGTTGGGCGTGTTCTATTTGGCTTGGTCATGTTCGCGTTCCAGATCGCTCTTGTTTCTTTCCGCACGTCTTTTTCTTTCTTCTTCCTCTTCCATGCTAGTCTTAGAGCGACTGCCCATAGCATTGCTTCCTGCCCTCAGCGCCGCAACCGCGTCCCAAAGTGGGTCCAACCACTTGCGACGGCTTTTCCGCTTCTCTTCCTTCTCTGCTTTCTTCGCTGACATGATTTCAATGCCCCCGCTTACTCTACTCTGCTGGAGCTGTCAGTCTGAGCTGATATCTGTTGCCCACAATGGTTTCAAACTCTATAAGGTACGTTTGGCCCACCCTCCAATCGCAATAGATCATGACCGAGTCAAGTGGACCTCTGCGTCCCGGTGGGAAACCTGGCCATGTCCATTGTGGTAGTGGCAGGTTTGTGTTGGCCGGTTGCCCGTTCAGCGCTACGTTGGTGATTATGATGGGCGTATTCCCGTTGTTACGGTATCTGAAGCCTATGTACTCTGGCCAGTCGGAACCGAAACCAGGCACAAAATCCCAACTGTCAATCGTCAAGTTCTCCGGACTTGCCGAAGCTTCATCACATTGAATCAGGTAAGAGTATCGTTTCCCGCTAGTGGTGCCGACCGTGAAGTTGTAGCTTGAGCCTATACCGAAAATGAGGCTCTTAGAGACTACGCAGACATCAGCACTCCCGGGGACGTCGAGTCTGGGTCCTCTGACGCACATGAAATCTGTTGAGTTCAGAGCGGTTCCATTGATCCAGTAGTTGCTTATTGTCAGTGTGCGTGTTCCGTTGTTGATAAATATGAATGTGGCCTGCGTGACATGGCCCGTCGAGTTCGCCGTCCAGCCTATGAATCTCCACACTGCCAGTTGCTCGTACGTAAGAAGCGGCGGAACGATAATGTAAGCAAGCAATCCTGTCAGCAAACCCAGCAAGATGCCTGCGCCAGCAATTAACCGCCAGTTATGACTTGACCTGCGCTCCAACACAACAACCTGTCCAACTGATTTATCGCATGAACCCTCCTAATATTGGTTTCTTCAGAATATAGAAGATGAGTTTTCCCAATTCGTCGAAAGATTCAAGATTGGTTTGAATCAAACGCGCAAGGAGAAGGTGAGAAGCCCTGGATGCGTAAGAATTAAGTATCGTACTTGGCTAATCGACATTGGGTTGGTGGCTGATGAGCGTTGAGCTTCCTGAGGCGCAGATTCTGGCCCAGCAGATGAATAAGGAACTGCCCGGTAAATGCGTCAAATCCTACGAACTGAAAGACTACCAGAAGCTCCAGAAAATAGGCTTCGTCAACAAGGACACGAGAGCATTTGACAATCTCGTCGGCGGAAGAATCGAGGTTGTATCACCCAGAGGCAACGTGATACGCGTGAAACTCGACAATGGCTAAAACCTGATCCTAGCGCCTGAGTACGGTGGCAGAGTCACCTTCCACACAAGCGAAGAAACTGTGCCAGACAAGCTTCATCTGAAACTCAGTTTCGACGATGGCTCGGTTCTGGCAGTGAGGCTTCTGGGCATGGGTGTCATCCACGCTCTGAGAGATGACGAACTGGACAAATCTTACGTGTACAGACGTGACTTCTCCGAAGTGCCCTCGCCCACGGATGCAGGCGGATTCACGTTCGAAAGGTTCCTGAGTATGCTGGAGGACCGCAAGGACGTGCCTAAGGCATTACTGGTCGGCAAGGACGCGGTTGTCGTGGGCCTCGGCAACAGCGCCTATCAAGACATAATCTACAAAGCCAGAATCCACCCGAAGAAGAAGGCCTCAGGGCTGAGCCAGAAAGAGAAGCACGCCCTCTACGAAGCAATAGAAAACGTGGTGAACGAAAGGCTCAGACTCGGAGGCAAAGACCAGTTCTTCGACCTCTACGGAAAACAAGGACGCTACCCACAGGCAATCGGTTCACACGTCAAAACCTGCCCCACGTGCGGAACAACAATAGAGAAGCTGAGCATAGGCGGAGGCCAGACGTACTTCTGCCCAAGATGCCAGAAATAACTAGTTGATCATCACGCAACGTCTCGAATGTTCCTATCTAGGACACGCACTAGGTCTCCCAATATCTGCAAGTGGACTTCAACAAACCTTTTAAGAATCCTCAAAACAAATGTAGAGATCGCGAAGAGTTGAATCAAGATGGGAAGGAAGGAAGTTATCTCAAGATTAAAGGTAGCACTGCTGTTCTCAATAGTCCTTGCCGTGGCAGTCTCCACTCCACCTGTAAAGGCTGAGGACCCTACATTAGAAACTATACTGAATACCTTGGGCTTCACCAACAGAAAAGAGTCAACAGTCGAAACATTCGTGCCAGGCTCATATGAAATCAAGCTGTATGCCGAGTTTGCACTCTTCAACGGCTCAAACGAGTTGAGCTGGTATCTGGCCGGATCGACCGTTTACAACCTGATTTTCTCTGGCCCCGAAGGCAACTTTGGCTACGTGAATCCACCCTTGGTCAAGACATTTGCGCCAACCACAAGGTTTGGCCTTTCATTTCTCTCAACCGAGGCCAGATACTTCACCGAGCTCCACAGAAACCCTGACGGCATAAAACACTGCAAGATATACTTGAACCTAGACGACCCTGACATGTACTTGATCGGGTTCGAGAACCATCTCGGCGGAGGAGACCTCGACTACAACGACATGGTGATATCGCTCAAGCTCACATCGGACGTGCAAGTTGACATAGGCGGGACGCTGTGGCACTACCGAAACGCCACCAACAACAAGGTTGTGATACCATTGTTTGGCGGGCATCCCTCAGGCGGTACGGTTTGGATTAATGAAATCTATGCAGCAGATGAATACAGCAAATACAAACTCTACTTCATCGCGTCTCTGATTGAGAGTGGGTTTGACATATTGACCGTCAAGACTGACCACAAGTCATATACTGGAACTGAAACTTGGGTAAAAGATGCCGCAACGTGGCTCAGGCAGCACAACTATGGCCACGTCTTTCTGTTCGGCTTCTCTGGAGGCGGCGTCGTGGTTGCATATGAAATACAGAAGGACTACTGCTCAACGCAGTATTCTGCTGCGGCCTTCTGTTCTGCTCCAGTCGACTGGGAAGGTTACTCCGGTATCTATCAGTCAGCCCACACAGCATCACAAGACAAGACCTCCACATGCTTCTTGGAAGGAGAAACAGATCTATTTCGAACCCAAATGCAAACGTATTACAATAACGTAGTCACGGACAAGCAGTGGCACCTTTGGAATGACGGACATGACATATTTCCATACACATGCAAGGATCATCCAGGCGAAGAGGTTGCGACAGCTGTATCTAACTGGTTCAACGCGGCTCATCCACCAAACACCCCGCTTCAACCCTCAGGCCCGTCATCAGGATACTGCGGGTACACCTACACCTACACATCTACAACAATAGACCCGAACGGAGACAACATCCGATACCAGTTCTCTTGGGGCGACGGAAGCTATGACACAACAGCATGGGTCGCATGTGGAACAACCGGAAGCGCGCAACACCATTGGGACAATGTGGGAGCCTATCAGGTCAGTGTGCGGGCACAGGACGCGACTGAAAGGTGGAGTGTGTGGCCTCCAGTCAAGACAGTCAGCATCACTAGCGGCGGAGGCGGAGGATGTCCATTCCTGTACGTATGGAACGGCGGCGAATATCACTGCGAAGGCTTGCTAGACATCCACGATCCCTCAGGCGCAGACGTGACAACGCAACTTACGCTGGCAAGCAATTCTCAGGCCACTCAAGGCGTCTACAAGTTCCAGCTCATCGAGCACTCCCAAACCATCAGCCACATCGACCAAGTCAAGCTGTATGCCATTCTCAAAGATGGGAGAACCATCCAGTTGCCGTTGATATATGCTTGGCATTCCGACAAGGGCTTCGTGCTTCTTCCACTGTTGTTCAGCGATGACTGGAAAGTGGACACTCTAGGCGCAGACCACAACAACGGAATAAGCCAGAGCATTGAACTCAGGTTCCTAGCACTGCCACGTAACATCGAGGTGCAAGCATTCGTATTCCAGATCGAAGGCAACAACCCATACTACAAAACGTAAGCGACACACTGTCAGGCCACTATCTTCCCCTTTTTTCTTCATGAGCGAACCAAGCCACAGCATCTGAATAGCAACAGGTCTGATGCTGAAGGCATCCATGGAACATTGTTCTAGAAAAGCTAAATAGGTTAATACCGCTAGTTATCTCTTGGGAGGGGTAGATTCTAGAAGGCACGGTGGCAAGTGGAAACTCTTACCGCTGTCCTTCTTGCGAGCTATCTTCTCTGGATTTCATAAAGCAAACGTGGAAGGAGAAGGAACAATCATGAAACAGACTGCAATTATCTTAGTTAGCGTTTTGAGTGTTGCCATGCTGTTTGGGCTTTGTCTGGCACGGCAGGCTGAGGCTCAGCCCAGATCAGACCTAAACATAATGTGGTACACCAACTCGGATAACGCCTTCACTGCATTGGTCAACGGCCAAGTGGACTTGTATTTGGATTATCCGTCTTTGACCGCCACCCAGAAAGCCACGGTGGAGGCTGATCCAAACCTACAGATTTCATCATATACAGGCAATGACATGTTTGAGCTTGACATAAACAACAACAAAACCATCGCTGACTTCCCGACTTCGACGAATCCTTGCAGCATCAAGGAGTTCCGCCAAGCCATAGCCTACTTGATAGACAAAGAATACATCATAAACAATATTCTGGGGGGCTTTGGAGCCAGAATCGACGCGCCCGTCTGCTATCCCCAAACGAACGGCTGGGTTGACCCCAGCGTCGTGAGCTTCGACTTCAACGGCAACGGCGTCGTCGACCCCAGCGAAGACAACTATTCTTACAAGTACAACGTTGACGTGGCTGTGGACTTGCTAGCAGGTCTAGGGTTCAACGATACAGACGGCAACGGCTACCTGAACTATCCGAACAACGCCACCGTGTGGGGCAGCATTGCTGGCCAAGACAGCACTGCTATGCCGCTGAGAACCTACTATCGCAACGATGACGCTCACAGGTTGCAGCTTGGCAGATACGTGTATCGGCAGCTTGAAGGCAATCCGGAAGTTGCAGGTGACGGCGTGCTGGCAAATTCATCTAGATGGGCCGCTCATGGCATGGTCGGCGGCGACCTTGACACTATTGACGAGCTTCCCTTTATCAGATATCCATGGTCGATAATCATTTGGGGTGATAGGAACTACCACATCTACACAGGTAGCTGGTCGATGGGAAGAATTCCAACATACGTGTACAGTCTCTTCCACAGCAGTTGCTGGTACCCCTACGGTCCAAACTACGTCTCAGACAACGCCCATCCTGACTATGACCCTCTGCTGGAAGACGTCTATTACGCCAACAGTATCGCCGAGGCTCAAACCGCCTGCAGGGCCGCCACGAAGTATCATGTGGAGAACTGCGTAAACATCCCGCTGTGGAGCTACAAGAACTATGTTATCTGGCGCAAAGAGCTAGCAGGCGTGGTCAGCATGCGCGGAACCTGCAACGACTGGACGTTTCTGAACGCGTATAGAGCAAACAACCCGTCCGCCCCAGTGCGACTCGGCTGTGTTGCAGGATGGAAGGTTCTGAACATTCTTTATAGTTCATGGACCTTCGAATACGTGCTACTGGACAGAGTCTACAACGGCCTAGTCAACGCTAACCCCTACGACCTGAGCAACGACATTCCGTGGGGTGCTCAAGACTGGGAAATCGGCACATGGATAGACCCGCGCACGGACGCCGAAAAGACCGCGGTAACGTACTGGCTCAGGAAGGATACGGGATGCGCCTCGCCCTCAACAGGTACTTATGCAGGGCGCTTCAACGCCACGGACTACGAGTTCACAGTCTGGTATTCCTATGCTTATGATGACAGCTGGCAGTGGAGCAGCTTCATGGACATACACCACCTTGAAAAACTGGACGACTACACGGTCAAGGTCTACTTTGACTATTTGAGCATGTGGCTCCTATACGCACCCACATACCCGTTGCTCGGACCTACTAACGTCCTCAGGCCTCTGCTGTGCAACAACACGGGCAGTGTTACGTTCCATGGTTCAGACCTTGTTGAAAGCCCACCAGGTTATAAAGAATACGAATTCACAACGGATGCCGTGGTACAGGTCATAAGCGCCACGGTCAACGGTACCCCGATACAAGAGAACGTTGATTTCTACATCCGGGCAGGCTACGACGTTTACACGCACAATGTCTTTGTTCCACTGAGAACGTTCGGATCCAACGACACTATTGTGGTCAACTACTGGTTTGCGAAGCCGAACGGCGCCGGCGGCACCTATCTGGGCGGGAATCTGGGCCTTACGTGGACAGACACGATGTACGCGTACGGCTACCACTATCCAACGTCGATAACCGCCACAACGGCATCACTCAAGAAAAACCCATACCACTTCTTGGAGACACCGCCACTAGGCGAAATTGACTGGCGCTGGTACTACAACGGCACGACCAAGCCACGAAGCGGCTACTTCAAAGTAGACATACTCGACATAGTCAAATGCACAAGCGCCTACTGCACACGCGGAGACGGAACATACGACCCGCTCTACGTTCCGGGAGCAGACCTAGACAACAGCGACCTCTGCCACGTAGGCATACTCGACCTCGTCACCATCATATCCAAATACGGCGAAACATTCGGAAAACCACCCCCATAGAAGCAAATAACCACCACCACATTTTTTTTATTCAAAACACCAAAGAAATCGCTCAAGCTTTGACAGTAGCCAACGGCATGCATCGCCTTGAACCAATAATCAGGAGATAACGAAGCGTACGTGAGCAAACCTGCTGTCTGCTTTGATGAGGTGTCGGCTCTCAGCGGTGGATCCTTAGGATTCGACGCTGTTCCAGTTCACGTATACTCTCAGCCTATAGATCCTACCATTCTCTGTTGCACGTGTTTGCGGTCGCAGTATGGCTATCGGCTTTTCCTCGAAACGCATGAACAGTCTGCTGATTTCAACTGTTCTCTTATGCTTGATCTTTCTTGCTTTCAAAGAGCCATCGCAGGAAAGTCCAGACTCCTATGGCAAGGAGTAGAACATCATGTAAAGCAAACAACTGTAGAGCAGCAGTGGGATGACGGCAGCCAGAACAACGATTGGGACTGGACTCCAGTCTTGCAGTGCTCTTATCTCTTCTTCATCCAGTCTGCCTCGCCTGACCTCCGCGTAAGTGCTCCCTATTGTGAAGATGGCGGAAATGGCGGTACCCATAACGCAGAATATAGCGGCCAATGCCGTTATCCCCTGTTCAGAAAAGCTTTCTTGAGTCCAAGCCAAGTTTGCGCAGATTGCGCTCCCTGTGGCAAGTAGCGCTGTGACCACTATCATGAGAGCAACTCTTGGTGTTTTCATAGAATATCCCAACAAAAATGTGGAATCTTGCAGCTATTTATGTCTTTTTGCAGAACACCAGCATTGCAAGGGAGGTTTTTCCCTTGTCAATCGTGGACGCGAGTCCACAGCCTACCTCGAAAATGCTTCGTCTGCCATCCAGCAGACTTTTTCTAGTTGTTTTGCCCTGATGTGAACCGAACCCGCATAGAGAGTCTTGGGAACGTCATGCCGCATGCCCAGACTCAACCTTAGCCAGAAAAGTATCTCAGAAACGTTAATTGGAACGAAAAACCTGTAAAGATATGGAGAGAAGGAATGCCGAAAAGGAGCGTTTCCACCCAACTCGTTTTCATGCTTCTAGTAAGCACGTTTTATGTTATTCCGTACATTCATCCTGCAAGCGCAGAAGAAACTATCATCTACATCAGAGCAGACGGATCCATTAGTCCCCCAGGAGCAGCCATTTCAACTGTTGACAATATCACTTACATCTTCACAGACAACATTGTCAATAGTTCAGTAGCCATTGAGAGAAACGGCGTTACTATCGACGGAACCGAACACACAATTATCGGAACAGGGATCAATGGCAAACCAGGAATCAACGCCACCCAGGTCAACGATGTCACGATCAAACAAGTCAAAATCAGCAACGCCTCCCCCGCAATCTGGCTGTATGAATGCTCCAACTGCACACTACAAGAGAACGAACTAACAAATAACACATATGGAATTTATACTAACTTCTGCAACAGCTTCATAATCCTAAGAAACAAAGTCATGAACAATCAAGGAGGAGGAATCTACGTGGCAAATTCCTTCAACTTCTCAATCAAACAGAACCTGATCGTGGCAAAGGAATATCCATTCGGCATCGGACTTCAAGGCTCTACAAACACAACGATCACAGAAAACGTCATAGCGAACAATGAAGGATTCGGAATACGTATTCTCTTTTCCAACAACGTTAGACTGCACCACAACAACTTCGCAAACAACACAAACAACGCCTTCAGCCTGAGTTCGACAAGCATTTGGGATGACGGAACAGAAGGCAATTGGTGGAGCGACTACAAAGGCACAGACGCAAACCACGATGGAATAGGCGACACGCCCTACACAGTTGATGCGGGCGATATCGACAGGTTTCCATTGGTTCGGCCCTTAAAATTGGCTCTATTTGGAGACGTGAACTATGATGGCGTTGTTGACATTCTGGACTTGACGTTGCTGGGCTCTGTCTATAGCAAGAGAGAAGGGGAGTCAGGTTGGGTTCCACAAGCCGATCTGGCGAGACCGTACGGCGTGATTAACATGCTTGACGTAGTCACCTGCGTAGCCCACTACAAAGAAACGTACCCATGAAAACGCCCAACGCTTCTTCAGGGTTTGAATCGTCTTAGAAGCATCGAGTTGCCGACCACGGTTATGTCGCTGAGTATCATTGATGTTGCGGCAGCTTCCGGTGGAATTAGAACGCCCAGAGCATTGAACAACACGCCTGCGGCCAGCGGGATCATTATCACGTTGTAGAAGAAGGCCCAGAACAGGTTCTGCTTGATCTTGCCCAGAGTCTTTCTGCTCAGCTTTATACTCGTGGCCACGTCTCGGGGGTCGTCTTTGATGAGCACGATGTCTCCCGCGTCAATAGCGACATCGGTTCCGCTGCCGATGGCTATGCCCACGTTAGCCTGCGTAATGGCGGGCGCATCGTTGATGCCGTCGCCCACCATAGCCACGAAGCGTCCCTCACTCTGAAGCTTCTTGATCTCCTCGACCTTCTGGGCAGGCACAACCTCAGCGCGCACCTCATCAATCCCGAGCTGCCTCGCTATGGCTTCTGCCGTCCTTCTTGTGTCGCCACTGAGCATCACCACCTTCAACCCCAGCCTCTGCAGCTTTTCCACAGCCTCCTTCGAGTGCTCCTTCAGCGTATCCGACACTGCCAAAGCGCCCGCCGCCTTGCCCTCCACGGCCACGATCAACACCGTCTTGCCTTCAGCCTCCAGCTTCTCGATGTCGCCTTCCAAATGCTCAATCGAAATCCTGTTGTTCCCCATGAGTGGACGGTTTCCTATCAGAACCTTTTTGTCGCTGACCAGTGCGGTTATGCCGAAGCCTGGCAGAGCCTCAAACGATTCTGGATCAGCAAGGCTCAGTCCTTCACTTTCTGCTTTCTTGACTACGGCCTGACCTATCGGATGCTCAGACCACTTCTCTGCGGCTGCGGCAACCTCCAAAATCGCCTTTTTGTCGTTGGCAATGACGTCTGTGACCTCCAGCTTTCCCTTCGTCAAGGTGCCCGTCTTGTCGAACACCACAGTGTCTAGATTCTTCACAACTTCAAGCACAGCGCTGTTCTTGATCAGTACGCCGTTTTCGGCACCTTTGCCTACGCCGATCATTATGGCTGCTGGCGTGGCGATGCCCAATGCGCACGGGCATGAGATGGCCAACACGGCCACCATGGTTGTCAACGCGAGGCTCTGGTTGTTGAACATGAGGAACCAAACGGCGAACGTAAGAACCGCGATGGAGACGACGACGGGGACGAAGACGTTGACGACTTTGTTTGCGAGTCTCTGGATTGAGGCTTTGCTTGCTTGTACATCGCGTGCCAGCCTTACGATCTGGGCCAGAGTCGTTTCCAATCCCACCTTTTTTGCCTCGAACTTCAGGGTGCCGGCTTTGTTTATTGTGCCGCCGAAAACCGTGGCTCCAGACGTTTTTTCCACAGGAACGGATTCGCCAGTGATCATGGATTCGTCGACAAACGAGTGGCCGTCAACCACTGCGCCGTCCACGGGGATTCTCTCGCCGGGCCTGACGACCACAGCATCGCCAACCTGAACGTCATCCACCGAAATCTCGGTCTCCTTGCCATCGCGAATCACGAAGGCCGTCTTAGGCTGCAGTGCCACAAGCTTCTTTATTGCGTCGCCCGTCCGCTCCACCGCCATGTCTTCCAGAAGCATACCCAACGTAATCGTAGTAATCACCACTGCCGCGGCGTCAAAGAATCCCATCCCTTCTGGCATGAAAAACGTCACATAAGCCGAGTACGCGTAGGCGACCGACGAGCTTAGCGCCACGAGCACGTTCATGTCGGCAAAACGGTTCCTTATCGAGCTGAGGGCGCCTTTGTAGAAGTGCCAACCGACCACGAACTGCACGGGCGTCGCCAACATCAGTAAGACATAGTTTTTCTCAGGAAACATCATGAAGAACGAGATAACAAAGATCGGAATCGTCAACACAAGGCCGAAGAAGAACAGGATCATTCTGTTTCTGACGTCTCTCCGCCGCCTCTCGCTAATGTCTTCAACCTGCTCGACTGCTTCATAGCCACCTCTCTTGACAGCGGCTTTGATCTTGTCAAGAGTGACTTTTTCCTCGTCAAATCTAACAATGGCTTCTTTCGCGGGGAAGTTGACCGTTGCCTCGATCACGCCGTCCAGTCTAGCCAGACCAGACTCGATTCCCTGCGCACACGACGGGCATGTCATGCCCAGAATTTGAAGAACAACCTGCTTCTCCTTCATCTTGAACCCATCCTCACTTTATTGCCTTCTACGAAACGATCTAGCGTGTGGCTAGAAGCACGTGCTCCAGAAACATCGGCTCAGGCACCGCGCCCACGAATTCAATTTTTTCATTGACAACCATCTTTGGCGTGCCCATGACGCCGTATTTCAAGGCCAGCTGCGGGAACTCGTTCGCGTCGATGACATCCGCTCTTATCAGATCGTTCTCCATCGCGAACTTGTGGGCCATAGCCGCCGCAGGAGGACAGTGTGGGCAACCAAGCGTCACGAAAACCTGAATGTGAACTGGCACATTCACTGCTCTGAGTTTGGCTTTGGTTTCCTCTGACAAGTCTGTCTTTCCTCTAGAAACTGCAATCAGACCTTGCATCAATGTCTGGAATTCGTAGCCATACGGCAACCCGTAGAATCTGATGCCGTAGTCTTTTTCGCCCAGCAGGACGATGGCTGGAACCTTGTCCACGCCGTAGTCCTTGGCCAGCTGCGAATCTGCCACAAAATCATGCACCTCAGCTCTTATCTTGTCATTCAAACCTGCCAGATCGGTGATCAACTGTTTGGTCTGAACACAGTATTGGCATTCCATCTGCTGGGTGAACATGATCACTCTAACTGGGTTAAGGAGGCCTTCGGCAAGCTGGTTCCTGATGTGTTCCTTGTGCTCGTCAGGTATCAAACTCATGACTCATTCACCATTCCTTACATAGTCTAGTCCTTTAGTTTCTCTAGAATCAACGCGGGACAGATTCTCTTCACTCCCTCCAGCGTTTCAATTTTCTCGAATATTAGTTTTGTTAGTTCTCGTCCGTCTCGTGTCCAGACCTCCAGCATTATCATGTGGTCTCCGCTAGCCGTAGCCACGCACTTCGCCTCTTTCAAGCCGCAGAGTTTCTGAGCCACGCCAAGCATCTTGGTCGGATCAACGTCCACACCCACGATGGCTATGGTGTTTAAGCCTAGGCTTACGTTGTCCACCTTTATGGTGAACTTTTTGATCACGCCCGCACGCTGAAGAACGATCACTCTTTTTCTGACAGTGGCTTCGCTTACCTTCAACGTCTTAGCGATGTCCATGAAGGACTGGCGTCCATCTTCTTCAAGCATTTCGATTATTTTTGTGTCTTTTTCATCCAGTCGTGGCATCTGGCATCGTTCCGCTTTCCGTACCTTTTGGTGCGTTTTCGTTACATTTTTCGGACGAAAAGAATATAAGAATGTACTGAAATAAAAGTCTTTTGTACGGAAACATGAATACCCCAAAACACCTTTACCTGTCAGACAGTGGAGATGAAAGTTTGGCAAAAATGTTTGGAAACGCGAAACTTGTAAAAGATTTCAGAATTGATGTTGACGACGGCAGATCGCACGCCATTTGCCTAGACCTGCCGCCTGAAAGCGGAACAGACATGGGTACCTCTGCTCTGGAGCTTGCACTCATGAGCTATGCAGGGTGCTACGCCACGATTTTTGCTTTGACGGCCCAGAAGATGCGCGTGACACTGAAAGACTTGGAGGTCAAAACGATAGGCGTAAAATCCGAAGAAGCAGGCACAATCACCGAGGTCAGCTTCGACATCACGGTCAAGTCTGAGGCGCCAGAAGACAGAATCCGAAGAATCCATGAGCTGACAATCAAAAGCTGTCCCGTGGGCAAAATCTTCGACAAGGCAGGAACGAAAACCACCTACAAACTGAAGGCAGAAAAGCAATAATGCCAAATCGCTCTCTCTTTTCCTGATTCTGACTTCTTCCTATTCATGTATTCTCTTCACTATTTTCAAGACCAGAAGCGTGATCCACCGGGAAGGCTTCTCTTTCTGCCCAAAGTCAAAAGCAGACCACACCTTGACAATTGATTCAGGCGTGAACCTTCTCTCACTGTTTGCCTTTGAGAGAAGCAACCTAATCATTTCAGATTCGTTCAATCTTCTTTTGGCGTGGTCAAACTGAGAGAGCGCGTCCAGACATTTGAGAATCTTGTAGTCTGTGAACGGATACTTGAGTTTCTCCCAACCAGCTTCGATCTGGCTGTCGTGGCCTGCATACTTTATCTTGCCCCTATTCCGCCAGCATTCAAAAAGAAAGTCAACTCCCTTTTTGGCAAACTCGCTGTTGCGCAGTTCAGGGGCGGTGGTCAATGCTCCGAGGACAAACATGGTCGCCATGGCGCAACTTGGCTCTTTCTCGCGTGGCCTGCCAATCTGTCCCGTGTCCCTGCACCAGAATCCGCCGTCAAGACGCTGCCTTGCAGTGAGCCAATCATAGGCTTTTTGCACTCTCGGGTCTTGCTTGAGGCCCAGTTTTGCCAGCGATTCGATTATGATGGATGTGTGGCAGTCGCCCGGCCATGTCGGAGGGTCCCAGCCGAATGCGCCGGATTGAAGCTGGGTGCTGAGCACGTATTCGCAGGCCTTGGCGATTCTCTCGTCCTCGACTGTCAATCCAAAGTCTGCCAGCACCGAAAGTATGCAGAAGGTAGTGTCTTTCCTCGGCCACCACGTGTGAATGTCCTTCGGCCTTCCCCAGTAGCCATCATCATTCAAGCCAGCAAAGATTCTCTTCACAAGCGGATGCTCACGAATTGCCTCCCTTGCTTTCACAACTTTCCCGTTGCTATCGTCCTCGTTCAATAAACCAGTGAGCGTATGGTAAACTACCCATGGCTCGCCTTCAAGTAGCCAATCTAGCAGGTCTTTGCTTGCCAGACTCTGCCAGCTCAAACTTGACAACTCCCCGCGTCCCTAGCTCGGGAATGGACAGTTTTGCGTTGGGCATCCCCCTGCGTATTCCGAATCGGCGGAAACGAATTTCCCTTCTTTGGCTTTGACTTCACCGATGTACAGGACTTGCTCGGGTTTGCTGCCGTATCTGAAGACCGTGACGCCTTTGCACTTGAGTTTCAGGGCCAGTTCGTACACTTTCCGCACATCTTCGACGGTGGCGTCGAAGGGTAGGTTCACCGTTTTGCTGACGGCGTTGTCGGTGTGCTTCTGGAAAGCTGCCTGCATCCGAACGTGCCATTCTGGCGCGATATCTAACGCCGTTACAAAAATCCTCTTGACATCGTCAGGGACGCCCGCAATCTTCTGAACTGAGCCAGTCTTCGCAATCTCCTCCAAAAGCTCTGTGCCGTAGAAGCCCCGTTCCTTGGCCACGGCTTCGAAAAGCGGGTTCGTCTCAAAAAGCCTAGTGCCTCCCATCACGTTTCTGATGAACGAAATGGCAAAGATTGGCTCAATGCCTGAGGAGCAACCCGCAATAATGCTGATCGTGCCCGTGGGCGCTATGGTGGTCACCGTGGCGTTCCGGAAAGCCTTGTACTTGCCTTTCCAGATGCTCTTCTCGAAATTCGGGAACGACCCACGCTTTTCCGCGATTTCCTCGCACTTCGCATGCGCCTCTTCCTGTATGAATTTCATAACCTGCTCAGCAAGCGCCAAAGCCTCGTCCGAATCATAGGGCACTCCCAGTTCGATGAGCATGTCCGCGAAGCCCATAACGCCCAGCCCGATCTTGCGGTTGGCCAACGTGATCGACTTCGTCTCCTCCAAGGGATAGCGATTCGCACTCACTACGTTATCCAAGAAATGAACAGCGTTGCGTACCATGGCCTTCAGCTTGTCCCAGTCGATCTTGTCAGCCGCAACCATCCTCGAAAGATTGATGGAGCCGAGATTGCATGACTCGAAGGGAAGCAGTGGTTGTTCGCCGCAGGGGTTGGTGGACTCCATCTTGCCCACTGCAGGTGTAGGATTGTGTCGGTTGATCTCGTCGATGAAGACCACGCCGGGATCGCCTGTGGCCCACGCAGAGTGAGCGACGAGTTCCCAGACTCCGCGTCCCCTAAGCTTCTTGGCTCTTTCCTCGTTTCTAGGATTGATGAGCCAGTATTCCTCGTCTTTTTCCAGAGCTTCAACGAACTGATCGGTTATGGCAACGGATATGTTGAAGTTTGTGAGGAAGCCGGGCGTTTGTTTGCTTGTTATGAATTCGACTACGTCAGGGTGGTCTATGCGAAGGATGGCCATCATGGCGCCGCGGCGTTTGCCGCCTGCTTTGATGACTTCGGTGGCGGTGTCGAAGACCCTCATGAAGCTGACTGGGCCTGAAGCCACGCCCTTCGTGGAGCTAACGACGTCGCCCTTAGGCCTCAAGTGTGAGAAGTCGAAGCCCACGCCGCCGCCCGTCTTCTCGATGATGGCTAGATTCTTCACGGCGGTGAATATGCTTTCCAGCGAGTCCTCCACGGGCAGAACAAAGCAGGCAGACAGCTGGCCAAGCTCGGTACCTGCATTGAAGAGCGTAGGCGAATTGGGCAGGAATTCCAATCTGGCCATCATCTCGTAGAAGACCTTCTCGCTTTCTCGTGGGTCTCCGCCGTATTGTTCGTCAACTCTGGCGATGGCCTTGGCTATTCGCGTGAACAACTGGGCGGGCGTTTCGACTGTGTTCTCGTTTATGTCTTTGAGCAGGTAGCGTCTGCTGAGGACTTCGAGGGCGTTGACGGTGAGTTTCGGCTCGCCGATGCCCAAGTTCTGGCGGAGCTTTCGTATGAGCTGCTTTTTCTTTCTGAAATCCTCGTATTCGTCAGCCACCCTTTGGTAGCCGTTCTTCTTCAAAACCTCTATGACTAGGTCCTGTGCGTCTTCAACCGATGGAATCTTGTTTTCGAAGCGTTTTTCCAGAAGCTTGACGACTTCCTCGGTGGTGGCTTCGGCTTTTTCTCCGTTGCCCAGCTCAACGGCTATGAAGGCCTTGTGCACGGCGTCCTTGATTCTGGCTGCCTCAAAATCCACGATTCGGCCGTCGCGCTTCCTGATTTTGGTGACAGTCATGACTATCTATATTGAATCTGGTAGAGGTGAGAGTATTAAACTTTCGAACGTGCAGAAGAGCCTAGCTTTTCTTGACGAACTGATCCTTCGTGGCTCCGCACACGGGGCAAACCCAGTTGTCAGGCAATTTCTCAAAAGGCGTACCTGGCTTCACGCCATCGTCTGGATCTCCAACATCAGGATCATAAACATAGCCACAGACCGTACATTCCCACTTTTCCATGCTCAATCCTCGTAGCCCTGTTTGTGCTGAAAACTATTTAAAGCCTGCACTTGCGCCTCAATCCAGCGTCAGTCTTTTTGTCGAGTCATGCGTCAGATTCACCGTACATCTGGTTGGGCGTTAGAGTCTCTGGGAACTGGCTTCTCAGCGATGACCTTACAGCGTAGCAAAGGTGGCAAGCATCAGCAAAGAATTCCTGTGATGCCAGTCCGAATCTCCTTGCCAGTGCCGCAGGTCCTCCGTTTATGAGAGGCTCCAGTATGGGGTTCTCATGAGGTTTGAATTCACGGATTATTTCGGAGAAGGGCTTTTTCCATGCGTTGCCGATTGATATGCCTTGGCATACGTGGACATTGCCGAAGGGGTCCACGTGGACTCTTTCCTGTTGTTCAAACTTTTCATAGGGGCACTTCGTGAATCCCTGCCAAGGCTTCTTCTCTGCCTTGTCCACCAGCTTCGAAACAGCCCGACCGCGATACATCAACTCCCAGAAATCGACCTTCGTGCCATCTATCACGTTCTGAGTCGGTGTTTCCACGTCTGGCTTCTTGACGGATATCACTCCAGCCTTGATTCCTAATGCTTCTGCGGCTTTCACGGCGTTCTTCACGATGTCGGTTTGCCAGTCTTCTCCGTGGTAGAGGTCGCTACCAAGGCTCAGTTCCACGTCTTTAGCTCTGGCTATTGGTGCCAGCCATTCCATTGCATCCTGAGGGTCTGTGGCCCAGTAACAGTTTGAAAGAATCTCCACGTGGAAACCCATGGCAGTGGCTTCTTCCACCGTTTTGATCATGATGGGGTAGAAGAGAAACGGTTCTCCTCCTTCTATGGCGATGTGTCTGACGCTTCCCAGTTTTCTTGCCTCGGCCAGTATGGTTCTGATCTGGCTCATGGTGAACGTGCCCTTTGAGTCGGGGTTGCTCCACACGAAGCAATGATCGCATTCCGAATCGCACTTGTATGTGAGAAGGAAATGAACACCTTTCAGTTCCATACAATCACAGACAGAACTATGCAGTCGAGTGTAGTTAAGCCTTGATCAGTCTCGGGTCATCATCAGAAACTGCAGTGGTTGCCAAACCATTAAATCATACTGAAAAGTCTACTCTGACCTCGAGTTGAGTTAGCATGCCAGAGTTGCCTGAGATCACTGTGATTGCGAAGCAGATGAACAAAGAGCTGGCTGGAAAACGTGTTACCGAGGTCGAGGCAAGGCAGCCCAAGAACCTCAACATGCCAGTGCCTGCCTTCGTAAGAACGATAAAAGGGAAAGAGGTAAGCGAAGTGTCAGGTCGAGGCAAGTGGCTCTTCATGAAACTGGAGCCCGATTATTTTCTGCTAATCAATCTGGGTATGGGCGCAGAACTGCTCCACTACAGACCCGCGCGTAAGCTTCCGGACAGCTACCACTTCAGGCTGGGCTTTTCTGACGGATGTGGCTTCACGGCGCGTTTCTGGTGGTTCGGCTACGTCCACCTCGTGGCGGAAAAGGATCTGCCCAAACACAAGATGACAGCCAACCTTGGGATTTCAGCCACAGACAAGGCGCTAACCTTGGAACGCTTCAAAGAGCTACTGGCAAGGAAGAAGAGAACGAACGCGAAGTCGTTTCTGCTGGACCAGAAGAACGTGGCAGGCATCGGCAACGTCTACGCCCAAGACCCGCTCTTCATAGCTAGACTGCACCCAAACCGCAAAATATCCACACTCTCAGACAGAGAAACAGAAAACCTGTACCACGCTATCAGAGACGTGCTGAATAGAAGCATAAGACTGGGAGGTTTGGCATATGAAGCTGATTTCCACGGACGAAAAGGCGGATTCACGGGCGACATGTTCCTAGTAGGCTACAAGACAGGCAAACCATGCCCTGCATGCGGAACCAACATAGAGAAGATCAAAACAGGAACCACAGCCACCTACATATGCCCAAAATGCCAGAGGCTCAAATAGAACTAGGCCGATTCAGATTGACCTAGGCCGTGATTCTCTATCACATTTTCGCAAGTGCAAGCGTAAGCTCTATCGCGTCTTTCCTTTCTTGTTCTCTTTGTATCTTTGTGCGCATTTGATGCAGCAGAATAGGTATTCTTTTCCGTCTATTGTGGTTTTGTAGGCTGCTAACTGGCAGGTTTCGGTGGGGATTTCGGTTTTGCAGTTTTCGCATCTTACGAATTCTGGTTTCATTGCTTCGCCTCCTGTTTGACCTTCTGCTTCCTGTAGTAGTCCTCGATCGCAGCGTGTAGCGCGTCTGCGGCTAGGTTGGAACAGTGCATCTTCACGGGTGGAAGGCCTTCGAGTGCGTCGGCCACGTTGCCGCGCGTGATCTTCAGGGCTTCTTCGAGTGTCTTGCCCATTGCGAGGTCGGTGATCATGCTACTTGTGGCTATGGCTGAGCCGCATCCGTAGGTTTTGAACTTGATGTCTGCGAGTCGGTTATCTTTGACTTTGATGTAGATGGTCATCAAGTCTCCGCAGACCGGATTGCCTACGGTGCCCACGCCGTCCGCGTCTGGAATCTCGCCCATGTTGTGCGGATTCTTAAAGTGCTCCATGACTTTCTGGGTATACATTACGCGTTCAGCTCCTTTGGTGTTAGGGGTGACATGGCTCTTAACCTTTTCACGATTCCCGGCATCAAGCCAACCACGTAATCCACGTCCTCCGCGGTATTCTGTCTGCCCAACGTGAACATCAACGAGCCATGCGCTTCCTCATGCATTAATCCCATGGCGAGCAACACGTGCGAAGGCTCCAGCGTCTTCGCAGCACAAGCAGAACCCGAAGACACCGAAACGCCCTCCAAATCCAAACTCAACAGCATCGATTCGCCTTCAATGAAGCTGTAACGCACGGACACGTTGTCAGGCAACCGCCTAGTCGGGTGGCCATCCAAGAAGGCATAAGGGATCGGCTTCGTTAGACCTTCAATGAATCGGTCTCTCAGCTTGACGAGTCTCTCGCTTTCGGGTTTCATTTCTTTCTTTGTGATTTCTGCGGCCTTTGCGAAACCTGCGATGCCTGCCACGTTTTCGGTGCCTGAACGCCATCCGCGCTCTTGGCCTCCGCCATGCAACTGTGGCTCAAGCCTGATGCCCTCCTTGATGTACAATGCGCCCACGCCACGCGGGCCGTACATGTCGTTAGAGGAAATCGTGAGCAAGTCGATGCCCTCGGCTTTCACGTCTATGGTCACTTGTCCACAGGCCGCCGTGGCGTCTACGTGCAGAAAAGCGTTCTTGCCGTGGACTATCTTGCTGATCTCGTTGATAGGTTCGATGGTGCCTATTTCGCCATTGGCATACACGATCGTCACGAGGACCGTTTTGTCGGTCAGCTCTTTCTCCAATGCTTCGAGGTTCAGCACACCATACTGGTCCACAGGCAGGAATACGACTTCGAAGCCCTTCGTGGTCATGTACTTGCACGGGTTGACCACCGACATGTGTTCGACGCTCGAAGTGAGAATGCGGTTTCCTCGGTCCTTGTAGCGGTTTGCGATGCCTTTGATGGCTAGGTTGTTGCTTTCCGTGGCGCTTGAAGTGAACAGTATCGTCTCCTTCTTTTCGGCGTTGATGAGTTCTGCGATCTTTGTCCGTGACTCTTCCAGCGTCTTCTTTGCTTCTTGTCCGTAAGTGTGGAGTGACGAAGGGTTGCCGTATGCCTCCTGCATGAAGGGCAGCATGGCCTCCACGACACGCGGGTCAACTGGTCTACCAGCCGCGTGGTCGAAATAGATGCGTCTTTTCTCGGTCACTTGCTATCGCCTAGAAGCACAATACAGCGTCTGCGTTCAATGCCAGATCGTTCAGCGTAGCTGCACCTACGACATTGGCGCCTTCGGTGAATTCGCCGCGTGGAATACCTAGCAGGCCACAGCTTTGCTCGCATACCACCAGCTTCACGCCTGCCTTCACAGCTTGGTTCATGACCTCTTTGAGCGAGGGGAAGCTACCAATCTTTATTTTCTCGGCTTCGCCTTTCTTGACCAGTGTGATGCCTTTGATTACGAAGTATACTGTGGCGTCAACGTTCATCATAGCCGCTGTTGTTGCCAGAATAAACGGTGCATAGGCGCGTTCAGGCTGATCCACACCACTCGTTTGGACATAGAGTATCTTCTTTTTTGCACTCATTCAAATCATCTCCTATTCGTTTACTTGACTTTTCTGATGACTATTCGAACCGCGTCTCCCTGCTTTTCAACGCTTACCAGTTCTTGTTCGAGGTTCTTGACGAGGCTTCTTATATCCGACTCGGCTGCGGGGTCGTCTGCATAGACTTCAAGTGTTTCGCCGACTTTCAGCTCATCGAGTTCCATTCGTGTCTTGAAGACGGGTTCAGGGCAGTACAGACCTATACAGTCCAGTGTCCTGTCAGTTTTAGTCTTCATAAAGTCGCCTTTGATTTAACCTTCGAAAAGGAGGAATAAAAGAGTTTTCCACGATTCAGATCGAAACAGACATCGTCCAAATCGTGTTCTCGGCTAGGTCTTGACTTTGATGGCCTGCGTCGGGCACTGGGTCTCGCAAGCAAGGCACTGGATGCAGTCGCCTTCTCGCACTGGATCAGACTTCTTCTCAGAGGTCGGGTGACCCTTCGCGTCGGCCCAGTCAAAAACCGTCACTGGACAGACTTCCAAGCAAACTCCGTCGCCTGTGCAAGCGTCCCAATCCACCGCCACGTTTGTGCCGTGAATCCCCAGCTTCTTCGGAGGCTCCACGGGACCCCACACGTCATGTCCGTTGTGCTTCTCAACTACTGTGCGGTTCTTCTGAAAATCCTGATCGATCGGCAAATCAACTCACCTAGCCACGTATTTGAATGGTTGTGAATATTAGGTTTTTCCATTTGACGCTGGCTCTGTCAGAAGCCACACCGTGGCTTGCCTCTGCAAATATCTGCGACGCAGAATGCATCGTTAAGAACGTCTTTTATAACCGGAGTGCCAATGTTTTGGTTGGCGAACCCGGATGAAATACGAAGATTTTTCGTTTTTGATTGGAGGCGAAGCCGGCGCGGGAATTGCACGTTCTGGTTTCCTGCTTGCTAAAGCTTGCATGCGCGGTGGCTTGCACGTTTTCGGAACGAATGACTACCAGTCACTCATAAGGGGAGGCCACAACTTTTACGTCGCCCGAGCATCTGAACGCGAAATCCACTCCCAAACAGACTCGATCAACCTCCTCATAGCTTTGAACGCCGAATCCGTCATGCTTCACAAGGATGAACTGGTCCAAGGCGGAGGCATAATCTACGACTCGGACGACCTAGAACTGACCACAGAGAAACTGGACAAAGTAGACCTGAAGCTATATCCAATCCCCTTGAGAAAGATCGTCGTAGACGAGTTGAAGCAGCCTCACAGCCTTATAATGCGGAACACGGTGGCACTGGGAGCCGCTATAGCCGTCACGAGCTACGACCTCGCACTGCTGGCAGGTGTCATGAAGGATACTTTCAAGCCAGAGGCTGCAGAGGCGAACATCAAGGCCGCCCAAATAGGGTACGACTACGTTAAAGAACACTTCGAAGCCAGCTTCGAATACGGGCTACGGAAAAATGCCACGGCTGGCAAGCAACGAGTTTTCCTGAGTGGAAACGAGGCGATAGGTCTCGGCGCATTGAAGGCTGGCTGCAGGTTCTATGTGAGCTATCCTATGACGCCCACTACTGGCTTGCTTCATTTCATGGCAGAAAATCAGCGAGGCTTCCAGATGATCGCGATGCAGCCTGAAGGCGAGATAGCGGCCATCAACATGACTGCTGGCGCGGCCTTCGCGGGTGCTCGTGCCATGACTGGCACTTCAGGTGGAGGTTTCTGTCTCATGAGTGAGGGGTTGGGCATGGCTGGGATGACTGAGACGCCTATCGTGGTCATGGTGGGGCAGAGGCCTGGACCGAGCACAGGGTTGCCTACGTACTCGGCTCAAGGAGACCTCCGCTTTGTGATCCACGCCTCACAAGGTGAATTCCCACGAATAGTCGTCGCGCCGGGCGACCTTGAGGAATGCTTCTATGAAACCATGAGAGCCTTCAACTGGGCAGACAGGTACCAGTTGCCTGTTATTCTTTTGACTGACAAGTATGTTCTTGAAAGTGAGGCTTCGGTGGAGCCTTTTGATGAAGATCTCGTGAAGATTGAACGAGGGTTGCTGGTCGATGACCGGTATGATGGTGTGGGCGAGTACCGTAGATACGAGGTCACTGAGACAGGAGTTTCGCCACGAGCAATCCCCTCGGCTAAAGATGCGATCATACACGCTAATTCGGATGAACACGACGAGCATGGCGTTGTCAGCGAAGACCCAGTTGTGACCACAATGATGGCGGACAAGCGTATGCGAAAGCTGCAGGCCGTGAAGAGGGAGATGGAAAAGCGCAACGTGGAGGTCGTCAAGTTCTATGGTTCCGAGGAGGCAAGAGCCACAGTGATTTCGTGGGGCTCGACAAAAGGTCCCATACGAGAAGCCATGAAGCTCCTCAACTCAGGACTCGATGTGACCAACTTCCTGCAGATTCTTTACCTGCAACCCTTCCCAAGAGCTAAGGTCGAGCAAGCACTGGAGAAAGCGGGAAAAACAATCGTAGTCGAAAACAACAGCACGTCGCAGCTGGCCAGCCTCATCCGCGACCACACGCTGAGAAACGTGGATCGCAAGATACTCAAGTACGACGGCAGGCCGTTCAATCCCGTGGCACTTTCCGAACGCATAAAGGAGGCTCTCTAGGTTGGTGAGTTCAGGAAGCCTCAGTTCCGCGTCGAAGGTGACATGGTGCCCTGGCTGTGGCAACTTTGGCATTCTCTCGGCCTTCAAAGCCGCATTGGTTGAGCTCGGTTACGAGCGGGAACAGGTTGTGCTTGTGAGCGGAATAGGCTGCCACGGAAAGATGGCTGACTACTTGAACGTGAACACTTTTCACGGCATTCACGGCCGAGTTTTGCCTGTGGCCACGGGCATCAAATTGGCCAATCCTGAGCTGAAGGTTTTCGGCTTTTCAGGCGACGCCGACTGTTATGACGAAGGCTGGGACCACTTCTGCCACGCGGTCAGGAGGAATGTTGACGTGACGCTTATCGTGCATGATAACATGACGTTGGGCTTGACGACTGGGCAGACCACGGCCACGAGCCAGACAGGCTTCAAATCCAAATCCACACCCTACGGCTCAGCAGTTCCACCACTGAACCCTATCGCGAACGCGCTCGTGAGCAACGGTTCATTCGTGGCCAGAGGATTCGCAGGCGACCCGAAACACCTGCAGAGTCTCATCGTGCAAGCCGCCAAACACAGAGGCTTCAACTACGTCGACGTTTTCCAGCCCTGCGTGACTTTCAACTATCTAAACACGTATGACTGGTTCCGCCAACGAGTGTACAAGCTCGAAGAAGCAGGTCACGACTCATCAGATAGACGGAAAGCTCTAGAGAGAAGCTTTGAGTGGGAAGACCGCATACCGACAGGTGTGTTCTACAAAGATGATAGGCCAACGTTCCGCGACAACATGACACACGTTGCGGACATCTCGCTTGTGAAGCTGCCCGCTGAAGGCGTGGACATCAGCCACATAATCGATGACATGAAGTGAGGTGCGGCAAGACTTATGAATGCTGAAGGACAAAATAGGAGGAGGTGACGGATTATGGAGCAAGGCAAGTTGTACACTCTGCCACAACTGGGATTCGGACTGAAAGACCTCGAACCACACATGAGTGAGCAACAACTGACGATTCACTATCAGAAACATCATCAAGCCTACGTGAACGGTGCGAACGCAATCCTGCAGAGGCTGGACAAGGCACAAAAGGAGAACGCAGACTGGGATGTTAAGGCCACGTTGAAGGAGCTTTCGTTCAACATCGGGGGACACGTGCTGCATTCGCTGTTCTGGGGCAATCTGGCGCCTGCGGGCAAAAGTGGAGGCGGCAAACCATCGGGCAAGTTGGGCGAAGCACTGGACAGAGAGTTCGGGAACTTCGAACGCTTCAAGAAGGAGTTCAGTCAAGCCGCCACAAGCGTGGAAGGCTCAGGCTGGGCTGCACTCACGTGGTGCAGAAAGACCAACAGACCCCTATTGATGCAAGTCGAGAAACACAACATGAACGTCTACCCCGCGTTCAGAATCCTCATGGTGCTTGACGTGTTTGAACATGCCTACTATCTGGACTACAAGAATGACCGTGCCAAGTTCGTGGAATCCTTCTGGAACATCATCAGCTGGGGAAACATAAGCAAACGGCTTGAGGAAATACTAGAATAGTCTACTGCGCAATTCTCATTTTCTGCTTTTTTCTCTTTGAGAACGGAAAAA
>Ga0315280_10000860_pt1 | contig 54637 bp, 60 predicted proteins | sample YL17G06_40_MG_FD_203697 | JGI IMG/M metagenome (GOLD analysis project Ga0315280, IMG submission 203697) | Sediment microbial communities from Yellowstone Lake, YNP, Wyoming, USA - YL17G06_40 | ecosystem: Environmental > Aquatic > Freshwater > Lake > Sediment | place: USA: Wyoming | collected... | reverse complement strand
ACAACTACTAAAGAAGGAGTTAATGAGGCAGTTTCGATTAATCTGAAAAAATAATCGTTATTTCTTGAACCGGCAGGCGCTTTTTTGTGCCTGCCGGTTTTTTAATGATGTCTAGATATTTTAAAAAAATTTAGTTTTTATTAATTTTATGTTAGAATTATGGCATTACTTTTTAAGCAAGATAAAATTATGAGACTTTTAAGAAGATTAATTGCATCCAATTTAATTTTTGGAATATTTATAGCAATATTTATAATTTCTGTAGGTATTGCTGCAGTTGTAAGAGGCGGTAAGGATTTAAAGGTAGACTTATTTGGTGTTGAGCAGATTTTGCAGAAGAAATCACCGTATGATAACCCCACCGATCCCGGTCGTCCTCTATTTAGATATGCTCCGCCATTTGCCTTAATGATGCGTCCATTTTTGATAGGAGGAAAGCAAATACCAAATCAGCTTCTTCTATCTCTTTCAAAATATGCAAATATTGATATTATCATTTTTTATACAACTAAAATTTTTTTGTTATTCTTGACAGCCCCTTTTTTATTAAAATTAATCCCCTGTTCTTCTCGACAAAGATGCTGGATGAATTTTAAGCTTGCTTTTTTTCTTTCGATGCCCTTTATCGGCTATGAGCTCACAAATAATCAGAATAAATTGATTGCATTGTGCTTCATCATCTTTTCTCTATATTTATTTGACCAGCAGAGATTATGGCTTTCAGGTCTATTTTTCAATCTCGCGTTGGTTGTATATCTACCCTTAGCGCCATTTATAATCTACTTTTTTAAAAATAGAAAAAAATTTATTTTCACTTTTATTGTAACTTTTGCTTTAGTATTTATAATCATACCTTCTTTTATATGGGGAATTCATTATAATAATTTCCTTTTAAAAGATTGGTTTAACCGATGCCTGAAGCCGTTTTTTATCACTAAATCTTATTCTACATACATAGACTTAAGAAGAAGCAGCCAATCACTGCCCAGCGCTATAGGTAGGATTTTTGTTATGGGTAAAACAGGAAACTTTCAATATTTAATTTCTCCCTTCTTTATCCATATAATTATAAGATTTCTATCCTTATTAGTATCGCTCTTGGCCTTTTTTGCGATTTGGTTTTCAAAAGATAAATATAAGGGTCTAGAGTTTTCCACTCTTTTAATCCTCTCAATGATTTTACCCCAGTATTGTATTTATTACACATGGGCATATTTATTGGTTGTATATTTGGCTATCTTCAATTATATCGATTTCAATAAAGACGATATATCTTCCAAGAAAATATTACTTATTCCTTGTTTATTAGTATTTATAACTATCTGTTTAATCTGGATCAAAGTTATAAAATATTTATCGGTTCTTTTCTGGTCTACATTGGCTTTATGGCTGGGGATGGTTTATATAATGTTGAAGAGCATGAGGTATAAAAGGGTATGAAGAATAATCTTTCTGTAGTTTTGATAGCGCATAATGAAGAGTCGAACATTGCAAGGATGATTAAAGGTTTAATAGAATCTTACGACAAAGAGATTTTAGAGATTGTAGTGGTAGATGATTATAGCAGTGATAAAACGCTACTTATAGTTGAAGACCTGCAAAGTAAATATGAAAAAGTAAAACTTATAAAAAAAGGTCCGCCCTGTGGCGTAGGTAGTGCATTAAAGACCGGGTTTAAATCCGTAAATCCAAAAGCTGAGTATATCTTGAGCATGGATAGTGATTTTGTTCAAAATATAGATCAGGTTGCATTTCTTATCCATGAAATAGAGAAAGGATATGACGGTGTAATAGGCTCCCGCTTTATTAAAGGAAGTAGATTAATTTGTTACCCTATCCTTAAAAGAATTATGAACAGGTTTTTTCATTTAGCAGTGAGAATTTTGTTCAACATCAGATGTAGGGATTTATCTAACAACTTCAAACTTTATAAAAAAGAACTTTTTCAGAGTTTGTCTTATTTAAGTAGTGATTTTGCAATGAATGCTGAGACTGGAATTTTGCCAATAATTTACGGATATAAAATTAAAGAAGTTCCGATTTCTTGGGTAGAAAGAAGTAAAGGTATGGGAAAATCAAAGTTTAGTATATTAAAATACGGCCCAAGTTATATAAAGGTAATATTTAATTTAATTAGGAAAATATACTAAATCTATACGCAAAGAAAATAGGGAAAATAGGGAAAATAGGGGACGGTCTAATTTTTCTTGTTAGATTTTGCCTCCTTTTGCGTCTATAAATCCACAAGGCCGTTTCTTTTATAAAAATATAATAGATGGGAAACGGTCTTTTCAATTCTTAGCACCATTTGCCTACGAATCTGTTTGACAAAGCCCTCCCGCTGTGTTAAATTTAAAGGTTATGAGACGCGTAATATTAATTTTTACGATAATCTTTTTTGCCTGGGGGGTGAATCAGGCATATCCTTACTGGATTTGGAGCCCCAAGACCGGTAAATGGGTAAACCCTAAATACGCGGTTAAACCCACCCCCACAGAACAACTGGCCTATGCCCAGAGTATTTATAACCAAAAGAAATATAAAGAAGCAGTCCGGGAGTTCCAGAGGCTTATCCAGTATTATCCCAAGGCCGCAGAGGCAGCAGAAGCGCAATATTATTTAGGCCTTTGCGTGGAAGCACAGGATAATCTCTATGAAGCCTACCTGGCCTTTCAGAAGGTAATCGATAGATATCCTTTTAGCGAGCGGAGCCAGGAGATTATCGAAAAAGAATTTAAGATTGCCGAAAGTTTTATGGCGGGGAAAACGCGCAAGGCCTTAGGCATTAATCTTCCCGTGGATAATCCCGCGATTGAAATATTCCGTAAGGTGGTGGAGAATTCTACTTACGGGCCGCTGGCATCCGCTGCCCAATATAAACTGGGTTTGGTTTTAAAAGGGGCAGGCAGGTTCATTGAGGCAGAAGAGGAATTCCAAAAGGTAATCTCTAATTATCCAAAAAGTGAGTGGGTTGAGGCGGCGAAATATCAGATTGCCTCCTGTAAGGCTTCTCTTTCCCGCAGCCCTGATTATGACCAGGAATCCACCAGCGAGGCAAAAAGCAAATTCGAAGAATTTGTAAAGGAACATGCCGACGCTGCCCTATCCCGCGAGGCAGAGGATAATATTCAGAAATTAAAAGAAAAAGAAGCGGAAAGCAATTTCGGCATCGGCCGTTTTTACGAAAAACAGAAACTTTATGAGTCGGCAAAGATTTATTATAATCTGGTAATTGAAAATTATCCCCAGAGTATCTGGGCGGCTAAATCTCTGGAGAGGTTACAGGCCCTCGAAAGGAAGAAGAAATGAAAAATCGCTTATCGCAAATCGCTTATCGCAAATCGCTTAAAAGATTTTTGTTATTTTTAGCTATATGCTATATGCCATATGCTATATTGGGTTGCGGCTATACTACCCGTTCAGGAATATCTGATAAGTACCGGACAATCTATATACCGCCGTTCTTAAATAAGATAGATATAACATCCGAGGCAAAGGCGAGCCTGAAATACCAAGTGTATCGCCCGCTCTTGGAGACAGATGTCACCAAGGCGGTTATCGACAGGTTTATGATGGATGGAAACCTGCGCATCGCAAAGGATCAGAATTCCGATTTGGTCCTAAAAGGTTCACTGGTAGATTTCCGTAGGGATGTTTTAAGATACGCAACCGATGAGGAGACGCCCGAGGAGTACCGCATCAGTATTTCAGTTGATATCAACCTTTGGGACGGCAAGGAGAATAAATTAGTCTGGGAGGAGAAGGGCTTTACCGGCGACACCACCTATTTTGCTTTAACCACTAATCCCCAGTATAAATCCGAAGCCACCGCAATAACCGACGCCACCACCGACCTTGCCCGCAGAATTGTCGCAAGGACGGTTGAGCAGTGGTAATATGACCTACCTATTCATCGGAGAAGACAGTCTTTCCAAAGATATAGAATTAGAAAAGATAAAACAGGAGCATTGTCCTTTTGAGGTCAGGCAATTTAATTTTGATTGTTTATATGCCAGAGAATTAGATTTATTAAAATTAGAAGAGGCGCTATTAAGGCTTCCGGTAAAAGCGAAAAAAAGAATCATTTTGATAAGGGAAGCGGATAGGTTAAAAAACAACATAAAAGAATATTTTATCGGCTATCTTAAGAAGCCGTTGGCGCACGCATTATTAATCTTGGATGTAAATTGGGAAGTCAAATACGATAGTTTCTTTCGCAGCATATATAAATACGTAAAAGTAGTCCGCTTTAAACAAAAAGAGGCCTTAAATACATTTAGGCTTTCCCAGGAAATTGACAGGAGGAGAGTCGCCACTAGCCTTAAGGTATTAAATGATCTTCTGGTAAACGGCGAGAAGCCCGAACGTATCATCGGCGGGCTCAGATATTGTTTAGAAAAGAGTTACTTGCCTTATCAGGAGAGAAATAGAAGGCTGCTACTTTTGCTTAATTGCGATATTGATATTAAAACCGGAAGGTTGAAGCCGGCCTTTGCGCTGGAGAGGTTAGTTATCGGTCTCTGTTGTTTTTCTCTACTGGCGGCTGTGCGCTGAAAACTCTTTTTATGCCTTGGTAGAAGAAGAAACAGAAAAGAGTTTTTTTGTCAGCCTTGATTTCTTTCGGCGGGAAAGATTTTTGTGGATAATTCCCTTTTTTGCTGCCTTATCGAGTTTAGAGAATACCTTTTGCAGGTAGCTTTTTGCTTCGGTAAAATTCTTCGCGGATAATAGCGTTTGGAATTTCTTAATCGTATTCTTAAGCTCCCTTCTTATCCGGACATTGCGTAGGTGTCTTTTTTTATCCACGCGTTTTCTTTTTAAAGAACTTTTGCGTCTAGGCATATTTGTCTCCTTTGAATAGAGCCCCGACGTAACGTAAGGGCGAGATCCTTCACTTCGTTTAAGGATCGTCCATCGAGTCCTAAAGCGAAGCGTAGGACGAAGCGTAGGACGAATTAATCCCCCCTGCTTTCTTGCCTGCACCTGTCGGGTGACGGCAGGCACAGGTGCGAAAGCAAGAAGGGGGGGTAAGTTTGTGCATACAATTTACGTTCACTGTCATTGCGTAAATTGTGCACTCACTTATATAACATAATCAGCAAGCCATGTCAACAAACAAATCTGCTTGTGGTGAGTCCAATCGAACTATCGCTAAATCCGCCAGTATAATTAGCGCGGCGACGTTATGCTCCCGCATCTTAGGGTTTATCCGCGATGTGGTAATGGCGCGTTTCTTCGGTACGGGCATTGCCTCCCAGGCATTTGTGGTAGCTTTTAGAATTCCTAATCTTTTAAGAGACCTGGTTGCCGAGGGTGCTGCCAATGCGGCATTTGTGCCGGTTTTTTCCGATTATCTCGCCCGCAGAGAAAAAAACGAATTTGCGTATTTGACGCGAAATATATTAAGGATTGTTTTCACCCTTTTGGTGTTAATTACTGTCTTAGGAATACTCTTTGCCCCTTTGATTACCCGTCTGATTGTCCCCGGATTTATCAATGAACCCGCTAAGTTATTCCTTACGATTAAATTAGTGAAAATACTTTTCCCTTACTTGATTTTAATAGGCTTAACTGCCTACAGCATGGCTTACTTGCATACCTTTAAATCTTTCCTTACTCCCGCGCTGGGTCCCGCCATGTTAAATATCGCGATGATTTTAGGTATACTTGTTTCGGTCCGTGTCTTAAAAGAACCGGTTATCGGCTTAAGTTTAGCGGTGCTTTGCGGAGGCATACTGCAACTTTTGATTCAGATTCCGCCGATGTACAAGAGGGGTTTGCGTATTAACCCCCGTGAATTGAAATTGGATTTTTCTCATCCCGGCACAAAGCAGATAGGCAAACTGATCACACCGCGTATATTTGGGTCAGCGGTTTACCAGTTGAATGTATTCGTTGATACGATGCTTGCTTCTCTTTCCCATATTGTCGGAGAAGGGGCAGTGGCGGCAATTTACTATGCCAATCGCATAATCCAGTTTCCCTTGGCTATCTTCGGGATTGCTTTATCCTCGGCAGTCCTTCCGACGATGTCGCATCAGGTCGCCATGGATGACCTTGAGGGCTTAAAGAAAACCCTCTCCTTTTCTTTGCGGGCGATATACCTGATTATGCTGCCTGTCAGTTTAGGCTTGATTATTTTAGCCAGGCCGATAATCCATTTATTATTTGAGCGGGGAGAGTTTACGGCTTACTCAACCCAGATTACCTCCTTAGCACTTCTCTTTTATGCCTTTGGCTTAGTGGCTTTTGGGGGAGTTAAGATCTTGGCGTCCTGTTTTTATTCCCTGAAGGATACGCTCACCCCGGTTAAAATCTCGTTTATCTGTCTCATGCTCAACATAATCCTTAACATTATTTTGATGTTTCCGATGAAAGTCGGCGGTTTGGCATTAGCCAGTTCGGTATCCTCAACGCTCAATTTTATCATTCTTTTTTCTATTCTTAAAAAAAGAGTTGGTGATATTTTTGATAAACAGACTTGGGGTTCACTTTTAAAGATTAGCCTCTCCAGTATAATTATGTCAACCGCCACTTTTTTTAGCTGGCATAATTTATTTTTTAAATTTAAGCCCTTGTTTTCCGTTAGTGGAGTAATTTTAATTTCGGTTTTGGTTTATTTTTTGAGTTGCCTGCTATTAAAAGTCAAAGAAATGCGCGATTTATTAATATGGTTATGGAAAAAGAAAAATTAATTAAGAAAATAAAATCCCTGCCCTTAAGCCCCGGCGTATATATGTTTAAGGATAAGGGGGGTAATATCTTGTATATCGGAAAGGCGCGGCATCTCAAGAAAAGGGTGAGTTCCTATTTCCGGCGATTTTTAAACAGCAAGACCCAGGCACTCGTCGCTAAGATTGACGACATCGATTATATTGTTACCCCTTCTCAAGGTGCGGCATTAATTAAGGAGGCGGCACTGATTAAAGAGCATCTGCCGCCGTATAATACCGCCTTTCGCGACGATAAATCCTATCCTTTTATCTGCCTTGCTAAGGAAGAGTTCCCCCGGATTTTTATCTGTCGTAATCCCCACAAGTTAAAAGAGGGAGAAAGAGGGTACTTGCGCATATTCGGCCCCTATACTAATGCCGGGCTCTTACGCCAGGCGCTGGGAAGTTTACGGGCTATCTTTCCTTTTGCTTCCTGCCGGGGTAAGCCTAAAAAACCCTGCCTATATTACCGCATTCATTTATGCCCCGGCCATTGCATTAATCAAATTTCTCCGGATGGTTATCAAGAAAATATAAAAAATATCATTATGTTTTTAGAAGGCAGGAGCGATGATTTAATAAGCAGGCTTTCTGACCATATGCAAGAGAAGGCTTTGGCGTACGCCTTTGAAGAGGCGGCGAAGATTCGCAATCAGATTAAGGCTCTGGAGAGCATAATGCCGTCGGGAGCGCTGGAAAATATTTTAGGGATAAAGCGCAAAATTAGGCGGATTGAGGCATTCGACGTCTCTAATATCTTTGGCGCGGAAGCCGCTGCCTCTCTGGTTTCTTTTTATGATGGAGGGCCCGATAAGAATAATTATCGCCGTTTCCGCATTAAGACCGTCAGCGGCATAGATGACTACCGGATGCTAAGGGAGGTAATCCAGAGGCGTTATCAGCGCCTGGTGAGGGAAAATTTGCCTTTGCCGGACCTGATTGTAATTGACGGCGGGCGCGGTCAATTAAGTGAGGCAAAAAAGGAGTTAGATAGCCTTAAAATTAATATACCGCTGATAAGTATTGCCAAAGAAAAAGAAGAAATCTATACTCTAAATAGAAAAAACCCCATCAGGCTTAAGCCGGATTCCCCGGCTTTGCAGGTTATCCAGCGCGTGCGCGATGAAGCGCATCGGTTTGCGGTTTCTTATCATCATGTATTAAGGAGAAAAAAAATAATCGGCAAGTAATAAGATATGACCCCCTTCGCCAAAAAGGTCTATAAAGTAGTTCTGACGATACCCTTAGGTGATGTGCGCACCTATAAATGGGTGGCAAAAAAGATCGGCAACCCCAGAGCGGTTCGCGCGGTGGGCTCGGCATTAAAAAATAATCCCTATCCCTTGATTATTCCTTGCCATCGCATAGTCCACTCTAACGGGAGGTTAGGCGGATATATATTCGGCAGGAAGACCAAGAGAGTGCTTTTAAATCTGGAGAGACAAATAAAAAAGTTAGTGTTATAATAGATGAGACCACGACTTAGGGAACGATAGTGAACATAAGTCGTTTGTTCATTGGAGGTGCCTGATGAGTATAAGGGATTTATTAAAACAGATGATAGAAAAAGACGGTTCGGATCTCTTCTACCGGGTAGGAGGTAAACCCCATATGCGCTTAGACGGCAGGGTTGTCCCGGTGTCTGATTCTATTTTAACCGCCGCGGAAGTAGCCCGCGCAGTAGAAGAATTAACTACCTCGGCTCAGCGGGAGCAACTTAAGAATAATTTAGACATAGACTTCGCGATTTTCATTGAAGAATTAGGCCGCCGTTTCCGCGTCAGTATCTTTATGCAGCGTAACCACCCGGCCATGGTCATAAGAAACGTGCGTCCCTGTGTTCAGAATTTTGAAGACCTGAACCTTCCCACAGACGTATTAAGAAAATTATGCATGGAGAGCCGCGGGCTTATCCTGCTTACCGGTAGCGCGGGTTCCGGGAAATCGACGACCATTGCCAGTATGGTTGACTACGTCAATAATAATTTAGAGAAGCACATCTTGACCGTTGAAGAACCCATCGAATTTACCTTCGACGACAAACATTCAATAATTAACCAGAGAGAAATAGGCTTGGACGTTACATCTTACCCCTCGGCCCTGCGCGCGTTTACCTTGCAGAGCCCGGATGTGATTTTTATCGGCAATATTCGCGACCGCGAGACGATGTTTTCTGCTTTGACTGCCGCAGAAACCGGCGCATTGGTCTTTAGTACATTGCATACGGTAAACGCCCCTCAGACTATTGAGCGGATTGTCAATTTTTTTCCTCCCCATCAACATAACGAGATAAAAACGCAGTTATCCTTTCTTTTAAAGGGGGTTATCTCTTTAAGATTGGTGCCGCGCAAAGATACCTCCGGCAGGATTCCCGCTTATGAAGCAATGCTTTTGACTCCCACGGTTTCCCGCCTTATCCGAGAAGGAAAAATCTGGGAAATCCCGCGTTTTATCGAGGAGGGCGCGGTTTTCGGCATGCAGTCGTTTACCCAGTCGTTAATAAAATTAACCAAGGCAGGTAAAATTCAGGAGGATGTTGCTGCCGAATTTTCCGATAACAAGGAAGAATTTTATTTATACCTTAAGGGCATTAAAAAAACCTAGACAGGAGAATTTTATGCTGGAAGAAATAAAAACAAAATTCCGCAACTTACAAAAGACCTTGGGCCAACTAAGAGGTTATCTTTGACATAGATAATAAAAAGAAGCGTATCGAGGATTTAACGCTTCAGATGTCAGAGGCCGGATTCTGGGGCGATAATGAGAAAGCGTCAAAATTAATTAGCGAACTGAAGAACCTAAAGTCCGGCGTTGAGCCGTGGGAGGAAGCCGCCAAGAAAATCCGCGAGTTAGAGGAGATTACCGGAATTTTAAAAGAAGAAGACGGAGATTTAATCTCCAACTTAAAAAGCGATATGGAAGGCCTTTCAAAGATACTCGCAGGCCTGGAATTTCAAGCCCTTCTTAGCCAGCCGTTTGACAAGAGCAACGCTATCCTTAGCATTAACGCCGGAGCCGGCGGAACAGAGTCATGCGATTGGGTAAACATGCTTTTGCGGATGTATAACCGTTGGGCGCAGAGGCACGGTTACAATATAAAAACTACGGACATCCTTTTTGGCGAAGAAGCGGGAATAAAAAACGTTACGGTTTTAATCGAAGGAGAATACGCCTACGGGTATCTCAAGGCTGAACGGGGAGTTCATCGCCTGGTACGCATATCGCCGTTCGACGCCAATAAGCGCCGGCATACTTCTTTTGCTTCGGTAGATGTGATTCCGGAAATCAATGAAGATGTAGATATAAAATTAGAAGATAAAGATCTGCGTATTGACGTTTATCGTTCAAAGGGAGCAGGCGGGCAGAGTGTCAACACTACGGACTCGGCAGTGAGGATTACGCATCTGCCCACGGGATTAGTTGTGCAGTGTCAGAATGAGCGTTCGCAATACCAGAATAAACAGACTGCCCTTAAAATTTTAAAAGCCCGGTTTTACGAATTAGAGAGAGAAAAAAAGGAAAAGGAGTTAATTAAACAATACGGACAAGAAAAACAAAAGATTGAATGGGGCAGCCAAATCCGCTCCTATGTGATGCATCCTTATAGTATGGTCAAAGACCACCGCACCGATTTTGAAACCGGCAACGTCCAAGCCGTGATGGACGGCGAAATCGACGAATTTATCGAGACGTATCTTAAATCTAGTATTCAGAAATGAGAAGGATAAATTCTAAATCCCAATATCTTCCCGTTAAAGCGGGAAGGATTTCGAAATTAGGATTTAAAGACTATGTTAGGTTTGATTAAAAAAATAATCCTGGCAAATAAACAAAATATCATCCGGCGAAGATTCCCTAATGTTAATATTGTTTTGCATCCGGATATGCCCAACCCTTCGCTAAATAAAATGGTTGAGCTGGCCAGGATAGTAAATATTGTAAATGCGCTGGAGCCCAAAATAAGCGGTTTGACGGATGAAGAGTTGAAGAAAAAAACCGCGGAATTTAAAGAGCGTGTATTAAACAAAGAGAAAGAATACCGGCAGGAACTGCAGGAATTAGAGGAGATGCTTTATTCCGTAGCTATCCCCGAAGAAAAAGAGAGGCTAAAAGAAAGATTAAAACTGGCCCGTAATAAAATCTTTGACGAGGTTTTGCCCGAGGCATTTGCCGTAATAAGGGAGGCCTCTAAGCGAACCATTGGCCTTAGGCATTTTGACATTCAGATCGCCGGCGGTGTGGTTTTGCATGAGGGTAGAATCGCCGAGATGGCCACCGGTGAAGGTAAAACCTTGGTAGCAACCTTGCCTGCCTATCTCAATGCCCTCTTAGGCCGCGGTGTGCATATCATAACCGTAAATGATTACCTTGCCCGGCGCGACCGCGAATGGATGGGTCCGATTTATGAATTTTTAGGGCTGACGGTGGGCGTTATTCAGCATGATATGAATGACCAGCAAAGAAAAATTGCCTATAACTGCGATATAACCTATGGCACCAATAATGAATTCGGATTTGATTACCTGCGCGACAATATGAAGTATGCATTGGAAGAGTTGGTGCAGCAGCCGTTTTTCTTTGCCATTGTCGATGAAGTTGATTCAATATTAATCGACGAGGCACGGACGCCGCTTATTATTTCCGGACCGGCGGAAGAATCCACGGATAAATATTACATCATTGATAAGATTATACCGCGCCTTCGCGGCCGCATTATTTTAGAAAAGGATGAGATTGATGCAAAATATAAAGGTGAGGATTTATCCCGCGGCTACGATTATATTATTGACGAGAAAGCCCACACCGCCCATCTTACCGAGGAAGGGGAAGCGAAGGTCTGCTCCACCTTAGGCATTGATAATCTTCATGAGATTAAGACTATGGACTGGCGCCACCATATCATTCAGGGTTTGCGCGCCCACAATCTTTACAAACGCGACGTTGACTATGTGGTAAAGGACGGCCAGGTGATTATCGTCGATGAATTTACCGGAAGAATGATGCCGGGAAGGCGCTGGTCAGACGGTTTGCATCAGGCAGTGGAGGCAAAGGAGGGCTTGAAAATAGAACGCGAAAACCAGACCTTGGCAACCATTACCTTTCAGAATTACTTCCGGATGTACGAAAAATTAGCGGGTATGACCGGCACTGCCTTTACCGAGGCGGCTGAATTTAAGGCAATATACGGATTAGATGTGGTGGTAGTTTCCACAAACCGGCCGCTCATCCGCACAAATTACCCCGATTGTATTTATAAAACCGAAAAAGAGAAATTCAATGCCGTGGTTGAAGAGATTGCCGAGCATTACAACAACGGCCGTCCGGTATTGGTGGGGACAATAACCATTGATAAATCCGAAAAACTCTCCGAGATGCTCAAGCGAAAAGGCATTACCCATCAAGTGCTTAATGCTAAATACCACGAGATGGAAGCCCAGATTGTCGCCCAGGCAGGAAGACACAAAGCCGTAACCATTGCCACTAATATGGCCGGCAGGGGGACGGATATTTTATTGGGCGGCAACCCCGAATTTACGGCAAAGAATTTTATCAAGCAGAAGTTAACCGCCGATGACCCCAATTATTCGGAGGAATATAAAAAATGTTTAGGAAGATTTAGAAAAGAAAGCGAGGAAGAGCATAAAAAAGTGGTTGCTTTAGGCGGATTGCACGTCTTAGGAACCGAACGCCACGAAGCCCGGCGTATAGATAATCAATTGCGCGGTCGTTCCGGACGTCAAGGCGACCCCGGTTCTTCGCGATTTTACGTTGCCTTAGAAGATGACCTGATGCGTTTGTTCGGTTCGGATAGGCTTGTAGGAATTATGAACCGGCTGGGATTTGAAGAAGGCCAGGTCATCGAACACCCTTGGGTTACTAAATCCATTGAGATCGCCCAGCGCAGGGTTGAGCAGTACAATTTTGAAATCAGAAAACAACTCTTGGAATACGACAATGTAATGAATAAGCAAAGAGAAGTGGTCTATGGCCAGAGGCGTTCGATCTTAGAAGGTATATCCCTTAAAGATGAGATATTGGAAGAAGTAGAGAAAGGCCTTGGTTATTTAATCAGCCGTTATCTGTCGGATAATATATCAGATGAGCAAGAGGATATTAGCAGTTTAGAGGAAAATATCAGATTAAAATTCGGGATAAAAACCGATTTTAAGCCAAGCTCCTTAAGCAAGGAAGAGATAAAAGAAAAGTTGTATCAGGCAATCCTTGCTAATTACGCAGAAAAAGAGAAATCGATAGGTGTAGAGATGATGCGCCATTTAGAACGCATGGTTTTTCTGCAAATAATTGATTCCAAATGGAAAGACCACCTCTATAATATGGATAATTTAAGGGAAGGTATCGGGCTGCGCGCTTATGGCCAGCGCGATCCCCTGGTTGAATATAAGCATGAGGCATTTGAGATGTTTCAGGAAATGATTAATAGTATCAGAGACGAGGCCCTTGAGGCGGTATTTAAAATCCAACCCATAAAACGCGAACCGCAGACCTTCCAGGGTATTTTCAGCCGTGCGGCTCAGGAATTTATTCATCCGGAAGCTGTGCAGTTCCAGAGAGCCGCTCAGGAACCGGAGCTTTCTCAGTTTTCCCCTGTCAGCGAACCCCGTAAAACAGCTGTCCCTACCCCGAAATCTGTTCCCAAGGTTGGCCGTAATGATCCCTGTCCTTGCGGGAGCGGGAAAAAATATAAAAAATGCTGCGGAAGATAAAATCAGTTTTCAGTTTTCAGTTTTCAGTTTTCAGAAAAGAGATATTTCTCTGTCTGCTCTCTGCAGTCCTACTTATATTATCCTTTCCGAGATTTAATATTGAGTTTTTTGCCTGGGTTGGGTTTGTACCTTTGTTTTTCGCTATACAAAACAAGTCTAAATGTAAGGTGTTTTTTCTCTCTTACCTAACCGGGATTATCTTTTGGTTGGGCATTATCTATTGGTTAATTCATGTAACTTTCATTGGTTTGATTTTTCTTGTTCTATATCTGGCATTGTATTTTGGCATCTTTGGTTTGATTATTTCGACTATTGACCATAGACTATCAACTATCGATGCGCTCTTTATTCCTTCGCTATGGGTTATTTTGGAATATATAAGGAGTCATCTTTTCACCGGCTTTGGCTGGGCGTTATTGGGTTATTCGCAGTACCTTAATCTTGTCTCAATTCAAATTGCGGATATCACCGGCGTATACGGAGTTTCATTTTTAATCATGACGGTTAATGTTGCCATAAAAGAGGTCTTAGGTTTTAGGTCTGAGGTCTTAGGTAGAAAAAAACAAGCGGTATTTATGATTATGTTTTGTTCTGTATTTTTTATCGGTGCGCTTTTATACGGTTATTATAGATTAAACCAAACACCAAACACCCAGCACCAAACACCAATTAAGGTTTCTATCATCCAGGGTAATATTCCCCAAGAATTAAAGTGGCAAAGTTATTCCCAGGAATTTATCTTAGATAGATATATTAAACTCTCTAAAGAAGCCTCTTTACATAAGCCGGATTTGATTATCTGGCCGGAGGCCTCTTCCTCAGGATTTTTATTTAAACAGGCAGACGCTTGGATTTTTCAGAATATGTTTAATTTGGCAAAAGAACTTAAAGCAAATCTATTAATCGGGACGATAGTAATTGATAAATCGGATTATTTTAATAGCGTTGTATTGATAGATAGCTATGGTGCGATTATCAAGCGTTACGACAAAATACACTTGGTACCTTTTGGAGAGTATATACCCTTAAAGAGGACTTTACCCTTCTTGAAGACTATTGTTCCTATTGGAGATTTTGCGGGGGGAAGAGAATATACAGTATTCAAGGTCACAAGCCGCAAGCCGCAAGCCGCAAGCCAGGATTCTTTTTCCGTTCTCATTTGTTTTGAAGACCTTTTTCCCGAGTTGTCGAGAAGGTTTGTAAAAAATGGTGCGGGTTTTATGGTTAATATTACTAACGATGCCTGGTTTGGCAGGACCTCGAGCCCCTTTCAGCACCTCGCTCTTTCGGTGATGCGGGCAGTAGAGAACCGCAGATTCCTGGTTCGCGCGGCAAATACGGGCGTTTCCTGTTTTATTACTCCCGAGGGAGCAATAAAATCTTTGGTTTCGGATAATAAAGGCAGGGCAATATTTATTACCGGCCATAAAACCGCGGATATTTCAACGCAGAGCCGCAGTATAACTTTTTATACGCGCCACGGAGACGTCTTTATTTTAGCGTGTTTAATTTTGGTTATATATGGTATAATTAGTAAAGATAGGAAAAGAGGATAGATGGCTATTGATAGAATAACTATGGAGAGAACCGTTAAAATCAGGCACACACTTGTCTACGTGCTGATCCTTAATTGGTTGGTCGCCGCGGCCAAGGTTATTTTTGGCTTTTGGATAAAGAGTACCAGCATGACTGCGGACGGATTCCATTCTTTTTCCGACGGCAGTTCCAATATTGTGGGGCTGGTGGGTATGCGGTTTGCTACTCAGCCGATAGACAAGGATCATCCTTACGGCCACAAGAAATACGAAACATTCTTTAGCCAGGTGATTGCAATTCTGCTTTTTCTTATCTGTTTAAGCGTTATTCATGCCGGGATAGAGCGTTTCAGAAATCCGGCTATTCCCAATGTGAATATTTATAGTTTTATCGTGATGCTGGTAACAATAGCAATAAATATATTTGTGATGATTTATGAATACGGAGTCGGCAGAAAACTAAACAGCGATATATTAGTTTCTGACTCTATGCATACCCGTGCGGACATCTTTACTTCCTTTTCCGTAATTATTGCTTTGATTTCCGTAAAAATCGGTTTTCATCTAATCGATGCCGCCGGCTCTTTAGTCATCGCGGGATTTATCGGCTATGCCGCGATTGGCATCCTCAGACAAAGTTCCCGCATTTTATGCGATACCGCGGTTATCGACACCATAGAGATTGAGAGGATAGTGAAAAACATCGAAGGTGTTAAGGCCTGCCATAAGATTAGGACCCGCGGCAGATGTGATGACATATTTATCGACCTGCATGTGTTAGTAAGAAAAGATATGCATATGGATAAGGCGCACGAGTTAAGCTGTCTCATAGAAGAAACCATCAAGAAACGTTTTTCGGGAGTAACGGATGTGGTTGTTCATCTTGAACCCATAACTAGTCTGGAACAACCTGAAAGCTAGGAGGGGTTTATGCTCGAACTAAAAACCATACAGATAAGAAAGCCGCAGGATGTAAATGTTATTTTAGGTCAGGCGCATTTTATCAAAACGGTGGAAGATTTATATGAGGCCTTGGCTAATAGTATAGCAGGGATTAAATTCGGGCTGGCGTTTGTGGAGTCTTCCGGTGCCTGCCGGGTTCGCTTGGAAGGTACTGACCCCGAATTAAAAAAACTGGCTGAGGAGAATGCCTTAGAGATAGGCGCCGGTCACAGTTTTATTATTTTACTCAAGGACGCCTATCCCCTGAACGTCTTAAATGCCATAAAAATGGTTCCCGAGGTCTGTTCCGTATTCTGCGCTTCGGGGAATGCTATTGAGGTTATTCTTATCGAAACATCGCAAGGCCGCGGGATATTAGGTGTGGTGGACGGTGCCTTGCCTAAAGGTAGCGAATCCGACGATGACATAAAGTGGCGCCATGATTTACTGCGCAAGATCGGCTATAAGCGGTAATTTAAGTGAGTGCACAATTTACGGAACGCTAGTGAACGTAAATTGTATGCACGAACTTACCCAGCACTTATTTGTTAAGTAACGTCATTTATTACAAATAAGTGCTGGGTTAATTCGCAGACGGCTTCGCCTACGACTTACCTCAGTTATATTCCGTAAGTCGTCTGCTCATTAATTTTTTTACTTGCATTGTTTAATCTTTTTGTTATAATCTGGTTTATCTTATTCAATACATGGATTGGAAAAAGACAACCAAGGGTAGTAAGCGTTTTTTTGCGCGTTCGGGACTACAGATTTGCTCTTTGATAATCAAGTGTTTGCCGAAAGCAATGATTTACGGATTTGCTAAGCATATGGCAAGATTAGGTTATTTTATTGCCAGTAAGCACAGAAATATTGCTTTAGAGGGTCTAAACGCTGCTTTCCGTAAGGAAAAGACGCCTGACGAGATAAAGAAAATTGCCAAAGATTGTTTTATCTTTATGGCGAAAAGCGGGGTTGAGCTGCTATTTCTTATAGACCGGCCTAGACTGATGAGGGAAAAAGTCAGTTTTTTAGGGAAAGAGCATCTGGACGCCGCCTTAAACAAAGGCAAAGGCGTAATATTGGTGAGTGCCCACTTTGGGAATTTCCCGCTGATGATGGCGGAATTGAGCGTGGAGGGCTATAAGATAGCCGGCATCATACGCTATGCGCGCGATAAAAAGGCAGAGAAAATTTTTTATAACCAACGCCAGAAAGTAGGGATAAAGACCATCTACAGCCAACCGCGAAAGGCCTGTGTGGATAATTCCATCAGGACATTACGCAACAACGAACTTCTGTTTATCCCTCTGGATCAAAATTTCGGCACCGGCGGCGTATTTGTGGATTTCTTCGGCAGGAAAGCAGCCACGGCTACCGGGCCGGTGGTTTTGAGCCTGCGCACGCAGGCGGCGATAGTGCCGTGTTTTATTATTCGTGGCGGCAATGATACGCATCAGATTATTTTCGAACCGGAATTCAGGCTGGAAAAAGCCGATACCTACGAAAAAACCGTTTTTATAAATATACAGCGATTGACTAATATAATTGAGTCGTATATAAGGAAATATCCCGCGGAATGGGGATGGATTCACCGCAGATGGAAAAGCCAATTTAAGGAGGAGGTGGAACAATGGCAGAAGAGGTAAAACAAGCAGAGACTAAGCAAGATGTGAAAAAAATAGCCTCTACTATCTTTAAGGTTATTCTGGGGTTGGTGTTTCTGGTTTTGGGTGTAGGAGCAGTTATCAGATGGTGGGGGGCTCTTCTTTTGGTAATTAAGGGTTGCATTGGTTTATTCTTGATTTTAGCAGGGATTATTACCTTGGCGGTTGCCAAAGAGTAAGAAGCTTTAGTTCAACCAAAGGGTTAGTTCCTTGACTCTAATATTCAAAGGTGGGGGGCTAACCCTTTTCTGCCAAGATTAAAATGTCCTCTCTAGAAAAAATAAAAAGCATAATTGCCGCGGAGCTGCTTTCCAATACCCTACCTTTATTGCCTCGCCTTTCTCCCAAGGTTTTGATAAAATTTACTTATATTGCCGAGAAGATTCTTACGCGTCCTGACCCGTTTATTGAAAATTCTATTAAGGAACTGCGCCGCTATTTTCAAGAAGACCATCCTTGTTTGAGTTTAGCCCGTAGGCTATCTCGGGATTTAAACTTCCGATGTAAAAAAACCTTAATCAGGAACCTTTTTGTTAACGCCATCTTTAAAGGCGTTCCCCAAACCAAGGAATACGCTGATAAGCATGGGTTTACTCCGCCCTGGTTCCTTGTGTTAAGCCCGACCATGCGCTGTAATCTTAATTGCCTGGGTTGTTCCACAAGGCGCTATGCCAAGGATGACGATTTGCCGCTTGATGTCATTGAGAAGATATTAAAAGAAGCGAAAGGGATGGGTATACATTTTATTGTAACACAGGGCGGGGAGATGTTCGTCTATAAAGAGATGCTGGAAGTTTACAAAAGACACCCCGATGTATATTTTCAGGTCTACACCAACGGCACGTTAATTGATAAGGCGATGAGCAAGACCCTGGCGCGCTTGGGTAATGTGGCGCCGATGCTTAGTTTAGAGGGGTTCCGTTCTACCACGGATAGGCGCCGCGGTGCTGGCGTTTTTGATAAAGTTATGCAGGCAATGGATAATTTAAGAGAAGTCGGCTGTTTCTTCGGAGCTTCGGTGACTCAGACGAGAAATAATACCGATGAGATTACCTCGGATGAGTTTTTTGAAATGCTGTTTAAAAAGGGCTGTTTCGTGGTCTGGTTTTTTCAATTTGTTCCTGTGGGAGCTGATCCCCAGCTAGAACTGATGGCTACTGCCCAACAAAGAGACCGCTTAAGGCAGAAGGTCTCCGAGATTAGAGCGAGGCTGCCTATTTTTATCGGCGATTTCTGGAACGACGGCCCATTTTTGGGTGGCTGTATTGCCGCCGGAAGGCGGTATCTGCATATAAATAATAAAGGAGATGTCGAACCCTGCGGATTCGTGCATTTTGCCGTAGATAATATCCGTACCAAGAGCTTAGAAGAGGTCTTAAATTCCGAATTTTTCCGGTTATTGCGTTCGGCTCAGCCTTATGGCAACGGGAATTTAATGACCCCTTGTATGATTATTGATAACCCTCAGGTTTTACGCAATGCCGTTAAGGTAACCGGTGCTTACCCCACCCATGAAGGCGCAGATATAATCTTTAAAGAAAAGGTCGGGGAAGGTCTGGACAGATATGCCCGGGAAATACACCAAATCCTCGATCCCATCTGGCAGGAAATTAAAGATAATGTTATGAAATGGCCTACCTAATTTTTCGTAAGGGCTGGCGTCTGTTGGGCCTCGTATTTCCTATTCTTTATATCTTAACCTCCCGAGAAATAACCTTATTTTATACCTCTGTTACTCTGGGGATTTTTCTTTTAGGAGACTTATTTCGATTCCTGAATTCAGATTTTAACCACTGGCTATTTATCAGATTTAAATTAATTCTTAAGGCCGAAGAGAAAAAAAGATTCTTGACCACCACCACTACCTTTCTGATTTCCAGCGTACTGACGATTATCTTTTTTAAAAAAGAGGTAGCCATATATTCTCTCTCTTTTCTTGTAATCGGAGATGCTGCCTCGGCGTTAATCGGCACCTATGTCGGCAGGATAAAAATAAAGAATAAGTCTCTGGAAGGAAGCCTCGCCTTTTTTATTACCTGTCTGATTTCGGCGGCGCTTCTTAATAAGTTAAGCAAATTAAGCCTTCCCTTACCCGTTCTCTTAATCGGAGTCCTTACCGGAGCAGTCGTAGAGGTCCTGCCCTTACCTTGGGATGATAATTTTACTATTGGTCTATCTTGTGGTATAGTAATGACGATAATTTTAAGGTAAAAGATATTTAATGGTATAGGAAAGTATAAAACACTTTCCTAACCACTGAAAATCGCATTGAAGTTATCGCGAAGCGATTTTCTTGTTCTATCAGGTAAAGGAGATTAAGATGGCGGAATTAATTTTAAGCAAAGAAATCGTAGTCAATAAAAGTGCCTCGCGGGTTATCGGGGTAATGGCTTTTGTAATTTTGACTGCCTTGGGTGCATTTGTGCGCCTTCCTCTGCCGTTTACGCCCGTGCCGATAACTTTACAGACGTTTTTTGTTTTGTTATCGGGTGCTTTTTTAGGCAGTAGGTTGGGAGCTGCCTCTCAGTTGGGTTATATATTATTGGGCATAGCAGGGCTGCCCATATTTACCAATGCCGGCAGCGGCTTATTTTATCTTTTTGGCCCTACGGGCGGATATATAGTTGGTTTCGTTCTGATTAGTTATTTTGTGGGCCGCTTTATAAGATATAGTCAAAATAATCTATTTTTCACTTTTGTCTTATTATGCGTAGGCGATTTTATTCTTTTGCTGGCCGGTGTAGTTTGGCTTAAGGTTATTTTTGGTTATCGCCTTTCCAGATTATTTCTTATCGGGTTTATACCCTTTGTTCCGGGGGATTTAATTAAGGCGTGGGCTGCCTCCTTTATTTATTGGAAACTAAAAGCCCGTATAAAAGAGGTCTTTTAAAAAGGAGACTTAGATGAAAGTAAAAGAGATAATGACCAAAGAGATAGTTAGTGTTAAGCCTGAGGATAACGCGAAGGAAGCGCTGGATCTTCTGTTCAAAATGGAGATTAGCGGCTTACCCGTAATTAATGCACAGGGCAAACTCGTGGGGATGTTTACGGAAAAGGATGTCCTTTCCCATACGTTGCCCAGCTATATCGAGAAGGTAGGCAGATTTGTTTACGAAGAGAATCCCAAGTCCATTAAGAACAAATTTCAAGATTTAAGTAACCTATCGGTTTCTCAATTGATGCGTCGCGAGGTAATAACCATAGATGAAGAGACAAGTTTATGTGAAGTAGCGCGTATTATGCTTACTCAGAAGATAAGACGCATTCCCGTCTTAGATAAAGAAAAAAGGGTGGTAGGAATTGTAGCCAGAGAGGATATTGTTAAATCCTATGCAAAAGAGGCAGGATGGAGAATAGATTAATTTTTAAATTTGTTTTTTTATTTTTTTTAATTGCCTTAGTTGGGTTTACAAGCCAGAGGCTTGGTTTGAATGCCCAGCAGGTAACCGCTATCTCAATTTTTTCTGCCTCGGTTTTTGCCACCCTTCTGTTTTGGGATTTCCGAGTAGCGATTGCTTTCTTAGGGGTTGCTATACTTTTGATAACCAAAACCGTAGACTTAGAGAATATGATTAAGTTTGCTTCTTTAGAGGTAATTCTCTTTTTGGTGGGGATGATGGTTTTGGTAGGGTTACTTAAGGAACTAGGTTTTTTTGCTTGGTTAGTCACCCTGATTATTAGGAAAAGAAACTTGACGGCTAAAAAGTTTGTCTTTGTAATCTCAGTACTCTCTGCACTGCTTGCCTGCTGTATAGATGAGGTTACCTCCATTATATTTATGGTGGCGGCAATTTTAGAGATTTGCGATTATTTTGAGGTAGAACCTACCCCCTATATTATTATAAGTATTCTGAGCACAAATATTGGCTCAACGGGTACGGTCTTGGGTAACCCCATTGGTATACTAATCGCTTCAAAATCCGGTCTTACCTTCGAAGATTTTATTTTCAAGGCTTTCCCTATGATGTGGATTTGTCTTCTAATTACAATTTCTTTGGTAATGCTTTGGTATCACAAATCACTTAAAAAATTAGATGAGAAAATAAAGGAATTAGGAGCCAATGAGATTTTAATAAGACTTATCTCGGTTCCTCCAGAAAAACAGTTAAGATTGGGTTTGGGTATCTTTGGACTAACCCTTTTATTCATTGCCCTCCATCATCGTTTAGAACTTTTATGGAAATTGGAAACCAATACCCTGCTTTTAAGTATACCTCTCATTTCTGCAGGTTGTGTGATGATTTGGAAATGGAGGAAGGCGCGGGAGTATATTGAAAAGGATGTAGATTGGTGGACTCTGCTTTTCTTTCTGCTTTTATTTGCTAAGGCAGGAACTTTAAAATATACTGGGGCAACCGATGTTTTTGCCGGAAGATTGCTTGAGGCTGTAAAGCATAGTTCTTCAGCGCTTACGGGAACAATCCTCTGGGGGAGCGCCATTGGTTCAAGTATTTTAGATAATGTGGTTTTGGTTGCTGCATTTATTCCAGTTGTCCAAAGCTTCCAGAGTTTTAGCGTAAGTCTTAAGCCTTTGTGGTGGGCGCTTCTTTTTGGCGGCTGCCTGGGAGGCAACATCACCCTTGTCGGCTCAACTGCCAACATCGTTGCCTTGGGCATTCTGGAAAAAGAGAAGAATATCCGCATGACTTTTTTCCGCTGGTTCTGGGTCGGCCTTAGCGTCGGGGTGGTTACTACCTGTATAGTCTGGCTGGCACTTCTGGTTTTGCCGATCTACCGCTAAAAACTTTTTCTTGACCCCGTTAGAGATATTAAGTATAATATGTTATAATCTCTAACGGGGTTGACAAACTAAATTGATTATGCTAAAGTTTTTCTATTAACGGGAGGTGGACGATGAAGGAGGGATTAAAAATTTATGCCGTGTTTTTTGTCTTAATATCCTTTTTGATTCTGTTTAATGGTCTGGTTCTTGCACAGACTCCCAAACCAGAAACACCCCAGGCAGAAACTAAAGCGCCTGAGACGCAGTGGGTATGGGGGGAGGTAGTTTCCGTAGATAATAGTTCGGGCCAACTCACGGTAAAATATATTGATTATGAGACGGATAGCGAAAAAGATATAACTATCAGTACTTCAGCAGAGACTACTTATGAGAATGCCGCTGCCTTGGCCGATATAAAAGCGAAAGATACGGTTAGTATTGATTATACGGTTAGTCCGGAAGGTAAAAATATGGCGAAGAAAATCAGCGTGGAAAAAGCAGAAACCTCTCCTGCTGAAACAAGCGCACCTGCTGAAACAAATACTCCTGCTGAGCCGGCTACGCCTTCGGAAACCGAAACACCTCAGCAATAATAAAAACCTTATAAATTAAGGCAGAAGGAAGGAATCTTCCTTCTGCCTTTTTATTTAGTGCACTGACTGGTTTTGTCTTGACAGCAGAAAGATTTGGTATATATTAGAAAAGGAGGAACGATGAAGAGATTAATTTTTGTTTCTTTAGCCTTATTCTTAGGTTTGGCGGTAATACTTTCTTATGCTAAGGACGAAAAAGCCAAAATCATCCTTTTGATTGCCGAGCAGAATATCGAAGGTCCGCAACGTGCCTGGTGGGCGAGCGAAGTCGATTTATCCGCAACCGAAGCAACGCTGGCAAAAAAACTTTTGGAGCAAGGCTATGAAATTATTGAACCCTCTAATGTTACAAAGATTATAAAACAGAACCGGGCATTCCGGATATTAAATATATCAGAGGCGCAGTCCCTAAATTTGGCTAATTTATCGAAAGCCGACTTTGTGGTAGTAGGAAAAGCAGTTGCCTCTTCCGGCAGCAAAGTGCCCCAGTCGAGTATGGTATCTTGTTTCGCGAATATTACTGCTAAACTTATCCGGGTCAGAGACGGTAAAGTAATCGCCTATCTGGACGCAGCGGGAAATTCGGCGCACATGGATGTTATTACCGGCGGCAAAGAAGCATTGACGAATGCCGCAGAAAGTTTGGCGACAAGGATAGTGGGCGCTTTAAATAAAAGGGAGGTCAAATAACATGAAGAAAACTCTGGCAATCGTAAGTATTTTTATATTAGTATTGGGACTGGCAGGTTGCGCTTCTTTATTACAGCCCACGGCGAGCGTAGATAATACTGCCGGAGCAGCATCCTTGCCGCCCTATTCAGGCCCGAAGGCGAGAATTGCGGTTGCCGATTTTGATGTTAAGGCAGCCAAGGCTACATATGAGATTGGCTCAGGACTGCGCGAAATGCTAATGACCGCCCTGATAAATAGTAATCGGTTTAGCGTAGTGGAACGCCAGGCTTTAGGTGCGGTTATGCAGGAGCAGGAATTATCTGCTTCCGGCGCTGCCCAAGGCGGCGGTGGCCCGCAGAGAGGCAAGATTAAGACCGCGGATTTAATTATTACTGCCGCGGTTACCGAATTTGAGCCGGAGGCTTCCGGCGGTGCTGCAGGTGTAGGCGGCGGTGGTGGTGTGGGCAGCGGTATCCTGGGAGGTATCCTGGGTGCTGCCTTAAATAAAGCACATATGGCATTGGATATACGCATTGTGGATACCTCTACTTCCGAAGTATTAGCGGCGACGCGCGTCCAAGGTCAGGCTTCTGATGCAAGCGGAGCGATTATGGCGGGTTTATTCGGTAGGCACGGTTTAGTAGGCGGGGGTTTGTCTGCTTACGCCAATACACCGATGGAGAAAGCGATTCGCATCTGTATCATTGAAGCAGTCAGATATGTTTCTCAGGTCATCCCCGCTAATTTTTACAAATATTAAGTAAGGACATAAGTTATGCCTGCCTGCCGGCAGGCAGGGAGCAATATATTAAAATTAATAATGAAGACGACATAACTTATACGTCCGAACTTATCCCGCACCTTTTTAATATTTAAGTATATTAAAAAGGTGTTGAATAATTAAAATTTCAGGAATAGATAAAAGGTGCGGGATTAATTCACAGACGGCCTTCGGCCTACAATTTACGTCATTTCATTCCGTAAATTGCCTGTTCATTAAGGAGAAAATAATATGGGTCGGCGTAAACGTAGATGTAAACTTTCTTGGCGCTCAAAAAAAGCGAATCACGGAAAACGCCCTTCTTTGGGACGCGGTTAAATTAATTCATTACACACCTTGGGCTAGGTTGGAAGCGTATTTAATTCGTCCCGCCTTGACGGGGCGCTCATTAAAGGAGGTGTGGGAATGCAAGAGAAAGAGATAGGTAAGATTACGCATTATTACAGTAATATTAGTGTCGGTATAATTGAGCTTTCGGATACGCTAACAGCAGGCGATAGCATACATATCAAGGGCCATAGTTCAGATTTTGCGCAAAGTGTCGACTCTCTGCAGATCGAGCATGCATCTGTTACGCAAGCCAAAGCAGGGGATGTCGTGGGGATAAAAGTTATACAGAAGGCGCATCCAAACGATAAAGTCTATAAAGTGATTGCTTAAAAATCTCTTCTGATGATTCTCGCCTGGATTCTTATAAGCACATTTCTGGTTTGCCTCATTTCGCTTGTCGGTGTATTTACCTTAGCAATAAAAGAAAAAATATTAGAAAAGATTATATTTTCCCTTATCGGGTTTTCTGCCGGAGCCCTGATTGGGGGTGCGTTCCTGCATATTTTACCGGAGGCATTGAAAAATACAAACTCTACCGTAGTTTTTTATTATCTTATCTTGGGGATAGTCCTGTTTTTCCTGATGGAGAGATATTTTCACTGGCGCCATTGCCACGAGCAAACCTGCGATATCCATGCCTTCACATATTTGAATCTTATCGGCGACGGATTCCATAATTTTTTTGACGGTATGCTTATTGCCGCCAGTTTCGTCATTTCTCTGAAACTGGGAATAGTAACAACGCTGGCAGTAATTTTTCATGAAATACCACAGGAATTGGGCGACTTTGGGGTCTTGATTTACGGCGGGTTTACGAGACGCAAGGCCTTGTTATATAATTTTATTTCTGCCCTTACCGCAATGGCCGGAGCGATATGCGGTTATTTTATCTCTGATTTGGCAAAGGGATTCTCTAATTTTATCCTGCCTTTAACTGCGGGTGGCTTTATATATATTGCCACCTCTGACCTTATTCCCGAGATACATAAACAAAGCAATCAGAGGCGTTCTACGTTGGCATTCATTGCATTTTTGGCGGGGATTATTTTTATGGCATTAGCCAAACAAATCTTCCCGGGTTAGCCAGATTAATTTTGCTACGTTTTAAAATAGCAGCGCTTCCTCCACAAATACCACAAGATAATTGTTCCCATAAACAAATTCAGATTAAACACGGTAAATAACCTTGATGCTGTATCGCTTCCATGGGGTTTTAATATGCCAGAGAAAAAAGAACTTGACAATAAATTTCTCTTTGTTATTATAGTGTTATTATTTTCTAAATTAGTAACACGAATAAAAAAGGTTTAAGATGGGTAATATCAGCCGCTTTGGCGTGGCAACGCCGAAGGCGCTACTGGAGAAATTTGATTCCCTTATTTCAAAAAAGAATTATCCTAACCGTTCGCAGGCTTTACGGGATTTAATCCGCCAGGCGTTGGTAGAAGAAGAATGGAAATTAAAAAATAAAGAAACTGTAGGCACCGTTACCTTTGTCTATAATCATCATATCAAAGAGATCTCCGATGTATTAACCGACCTGCAGCATCATTACTGCAAAGAAATTGTTTCCTGTTTGCACGTGCATTTAGACAGAGAAAACTGCCTTGAGGTGTTGGTGCTTAAAGGAAAGGCCGAGAAGATAAAAGATATTGCTGATAGGCTTATTGTCACAAAAGGTGTCAAGCACGGCAAACTCATCAGGACAACCACGGGAAAAGAATTATAGGCCTATAGATGAAACCTAGACTGGAATTGATAATTATGTTTTTATTGGTTATTGTACCGGCAGGCTATGTTGAATCTGCTCTTTATATTGATGATACTTCTACTACTGATAAAGGCCACTTTAGTCTTGAATTTAGCTTAGATTATTATAAAGATCTAGAAAAGGAATTTGCTCCAGAGACCGAAGAATATACCAAGACCATCTCTAAGGAGATAGCACTTACATCTTCCATTGCCTATGGACTCACTGATAACTGGGAATTGGAAGTAGTTACTCCTTATAAATTTCTGGATGGCACATCTACCGGTCGTGTCAATGGCTTTTCTGATACGATTATTGATACTAAATATAGGCTCTGGGATGAGAAGAAGATTTTGCCCTCTTTTGCCTTATACCTTGATTTAAAAACCGCCAGCGGCAATAAGGATAAAAATTTAGGCACGGGTGAGCAGAATTATAGCGTAAATAGTATATTGACTAAAACCGTGGGCAATAATCTTTTGGATTTGAATTTAGGTTATACCTTTGTGGGAGGGGACACTGATAACATATTGTTTTATGCCTGTGATTGGGAACGCATCATTACCAAGTGCATTTCCGTCTGTAATGAGATATACGGGGAGACAACGTTTAAGGGAGGCTTTGATAAAAATATATTTCTATACGCTATTAGCCTCAGTTACCAAATAAATAAATTGTTGTGTCTTGATTCAGGAGTAGGAATTGGCATTTCCAAGGCCAGCCCGGATCTACAAGTTTCCACAACTTTTACATTTGATTTTTAAAGGAGGTGAAGAAAAATGTGCTATCTCGGTCCGACCACGGCAGCAGTTGTTACTACTTTTATCTGGAAGAGCAAAAAGACAGCAAGGCTATTTTGGCTTATGCTTATGTTTTACGGAGGAGCCTTGTTTGGAGTGATTGACCATCTTTGGAATGGAGAGTTGTTTCTAATTTCTAAAGATTGGATGAAAGATTTAATTTTGGGAGTAGTAATTACTGTGGGGATAAGCTTGGCATGGGTAGTGATTATATCTTTAACTAAGAGAACACCTTTATTAAATAGCTACCTGACCACCGCAGAAATTAAATGAAAATCTTTGCGAATAAGGGGCATCTTTCAAATTAGCCTAAGATGCCTCCCCTCCTTCCTCCCCTCCTTCCCCTTGATTTATTTTCTTAATTAAGATAGAATATTGCTTGTCATATCGCGTTTCTTTTATTCGTCTAAAGTTAATCGCATATCCGATGAAAAAAGCAATCGTGTTAATATCAGGTGGCCTTGATAGTCATTTGGCTGCAAAGTTGGTTCAGAGCCAAGATATTGATATTATACCTTTGAATTTCTGGATTCCTTTTTGCCAGCGGAAGAAAAAAATAGCGCCTAAAGATAGCCTGTCTTTGGAAGCGGATAATTTAGGCAGGGATTTAAAGATCGTCGATATCAAGGAAGAGTTTTTGGCATTACTGAAGAAACCCCAGCACGGCTTCGGCGCCAATATCAATCCCTGCATAGATTGCAAAATTCTTATGCTGCGCAGAGCTAAAGAATTAATGAAAGAACTGGATGCCTCGTTTGTGGTTACCGGCGAAGTATTGGGCCAGCGGCCGATGTCCCAGCACAGGCGGTCGCTAGAGATAATCGAAAAAGAAAGCGGGTTAGAAGGTTTGCTATTAAGGCCCCTTTCGGCAAAACTCTTAGCAGAGACTATCCCCGAAAAAGAAGGCTGGGTTGACCGCAACAAATTATTGGATTTCAACGGCAGGTCGCGTCGGCCGCAGATGGAATTAGCGAAAAAATTTAATATAAATGATTATCCTAATGCGGCTGGCGGATGCCTTTTAACCGACCCGGAATTTAGCAAGAGGCTTAAGGACCTGATTAAACATCAAGAGTTAAATATGGATAATATAGAGTTATTAAAGATCGGCAGGCATTTCCGGATTTCTCCTGAGGCAAAATTAGTTGTCGGCCGCGATGAAAAGGAAAATGAGCAATTAGTTAATTCGGCCAAAGAGAATGACTATCTGTTTTACCCGAACGAAGAATTAGCCGGACCGGTTTCGGTAGGACGAGGTGTTTTAAACGCAGACTTGATAAGGCTTGCCTGTAGTATTACCCGCCGCTATTGCGACCTTAACGGCCAGACGTCTGCAGATATAATTTACCGACGTATTCCCGAAACAGAAGAAAGAAGATTAACGGTTGAGGCAATTCCAGAAAGCGGACTCAACGGTTTAAGGCTATGAATAAAGAAGCCCTGCTTTATGAAAAATTAGAGAATAAATTAGTGCATTGTTTTCTCTGCGGCCATCAGTGCCGGATTGCCGACCAGAAATTCGGCTTCTGCGGCGTTCGGCAGAATATTGACGGTATATTATACACCCGGGTTTATGGCCGGCCCTGTGCCTTGCATATAGACCCAATTGAAAAAAAACCGCTCTATCATTTTTTCCCCGGATCAACTAGTTTTTCTATCGCTACCATTGGTTGTAATTTTCATTGCGGGTTTTGCCAGAACTGGGAGATTTCTCAGGCTACAGTCAGGGACGGCACAGCGCCAGATGAGCAAGAAGTTTTACCGGAAGAAGTAGTTAAGGCAGCAATAAAGAATAACTGCAAGAGTATTTCTTATACCTATACTGAACCGACTATCTTTTTTGAATATGCTTTTGATATCGCTAAGCTCGCCAAAGAAAAAGGGCTTTATAATAATTTTGTCACTAACGGCTATATGAGCAAAGATGCTCTTTTAATGATAAAGCCATACCTGGATGCGGCAAACGTTGACCTTAAGTTTTTCCGCGACAGTTCTTACCGAAAGATATGCAAGGGGAGTTTAGAGCCGGTATTAAATTCCATCAGATTGATGAAAAAGTTAAATATCTGGGTTGAGATTACTACTTTGGTTGTTACGGGAGAAAACGATTCTGAAGAGGAGTTACGGGATATTGCCCAATTTATCGCCGATGTGGATAAAAATATCCCCTGGCATGTCTCCCGTTTTCACCCCGATTATAAATTTAGTGACCGCCGCGCCACTGCCGAGGCAACACTTAAAAAAGCACAGGAGATAGGCTATGATGCCGGCCTTACCTATATATATGCAGGCAATGTCGTGGGCTTTGGCAATGACACCTATTGCCACCATTGTAAAAAATTGTTAATTAAACGAGAAGGGTTCAGCGTTTTGGAGTATAATATCAAATCCGGCAGGTGCGCGTTTTGCAATACGGTTATTCCGGGGATATTTTAGAATTAAGATTAGGTCTTCTAACTTATTTGTTCCCAATGTGTTTCAAGACCCGATCTTGAGATGGGGCTAAATATAAAAATAAGATATGGAAAATATTTTGTGTAATATTCATCCGATAATACAGGCTCTGATTGCGGGTTTTGCGACTTGGGCGATGACAGCGTTAGGTGCGGCAACGGTATTTCTGACGAAAGAGGTCAATCGCAAATTCCTTGATGTGATGTTAGGTTTTGCCGCAGGGGTTATGTCTGCGGCAGTTTACTGGTCAATGTTAGCACCGGCGTTACAGATAGCTGCCAGTAGGCATATGCCGCCTTGGCTTCCGGCAGCTATAGGTTTTTTGGTGGGAGGAGCTTGTTTAAGGATTATTGATAGATTGCTTCCTCATTTGCAGTTAGATTTTCCTATCGAGAAAGCCGAAGGCATCAAGACACATTGGCGCCGTAGCACTTTGTTGATTCTTGCGATGACCCTGCACAATATCCCGGAAGGCTTGGCAATAGGGATTGCGTTCGGAGCTGTCGCAGTAGGTTCCTCCTCGGCTACTTTACAGGCAGCTATTGCCTTGGCAATCGGTATCGGCATTCAGGATATTCCCGAGGGGCTGGCAGTTTCGGTGCCGCTGCGCCGGGAAGGGGTATCACGCTTAAAGAGCTTTTGGTATGGGCAACTATCCGGCATAGTCGAGCCGGTTGCTGCTGTGGTTGGGGTATGTGCAGTGATTATGGCTCAGTCGATTTTGCCCTATACACTGGCTTTTGCTGCTGGAGCAATGTTTTTCATTGTCGTAGAGGAGATTATCCCCGAATCTCAGCGCGGCGGCAATGCGGATTTAGCCACAATGGGGACAATTGTCGGTTTTGTCGTGATGATGATTTTAGATGTGGCCTTTGGGTAATATTGAATTGTTGGTCTGCAATAAGGAGGCAGGATGTTCCGCGAAAAGATTAAGGTTAGGACTTGCACAATCCGGGACGCAGGCCCAATCAATAACCACGATTTTGACTTCCGGTTTCTCCGCACGGTGTATAAAGCCCTTTCTGGGGCGGGTGTGGATTATAGGCAAATAAAAGACGATTCAAAAATTTAGATTGACAAAAAGAAATATTTAATTTAAAATAAAATAGTTGATAACGGGGAGGTCGTAGTCGGCCTGAGAGTTCTGCGATAGAGCAGATGACCCAACGAACCTGAACTGGATAATGCCAGCGTAGGAAATAAGTTGTAAAGCATACCCTATGTTATGGCATAGGGTTTTTTATTTTAGGAGAATGAATATGAAATTCAAAAAAGCCTTACTAATTATTGATGTCCAGAATGACTTCTCTCCGGGCGGGGCATTGGCAGTGCCTGAGGGTGACAAGATTATTCCCAACCTAAACAAATATATCAAGATTTTTTCCCAAAAAAAATTGCCCATTTTTGCCTCTCGCGACTGGCATCCCATCAAGACCAAACACTTCAAAGATTTTGGCGGGGTATGGCCGGTGCACTGCATTCATAACAGCCCGGGCGCTGCCTTCTATCCCAAGTTAAAATTACCCAAAGAAACAATTATTTTATCCAAGGGTATGGATCCTGAAGAAGACAGCTATTCTGCGTTTCAAGCAGAGGATGCAAACGGAAGGAGGTTAATGAATTTATTAAAGATTTTTGGTATACATGAGATTTATATAGGAGGACTGGCTACGGATTACTGTGTTAAGTTTTCCGTAATAGATGCGCTTAAGCAGGGCTTCAAGGTAAAATTATTGGGGGATGCAATTAAGGGCGTTAATCTTAAACCACAGGATTCAGGGAACGCGATTAAAAAAATGGTAGAAAAAGGAGCAAAGAAAATAACCCTAAAAGATATGGAGGAGCAATGAAATTAGACGAGATAAAAATTTCCCGGGCGATAATTGAAGCTTATAACGATAAACTTATTGAGGCCTTAGATGTGGATGTGGCGATCGTAGGCGCTGGCCCGGCGGGGATGACCTGCGCTTATTATTTAGCCAAGAAGGGCAAAGAGGTAGTAATCTTCGAGAGGAAATTATCCGTCGGAGGCGGTATGTGGGGCGGTGGTATCATGTTTAATGAGATAGTTGTGCAAGAGAAGGCCAAGAGAATACTCGATGAATTCGGGATTAAAACCCGGCTATACGAAAAAGGTTATTACTTGGCTGATTCCGTGGAAGCAGTTTCGACAATCTGCTCAAAAACAGTTAAGGCAGGGGTAAAAATATTTAATTTACTGAGCGTCGAGGACGTAATGATCAGAAGTAGCCGTATATGCGGCTTGGTTTTGAACTGGACGGCAGTAGAAATTGCTAATTTGCACGTCGACCCGATTACCATGCAGGCAAAGGCAGTGGTTGACGCAACCGGCCATGCTGCTGAGGTTGTGCATATCGCCGAGAAAAAATCTGGCTTAAAACTTAAGACCAAAAGCGGAAAACTAGAGGGTGAAGGCTCGATGTGGGCAGAGGTTGCAGAGGAAACGATTGTCAAAAATTCCAAAGAGGTTGCTATGGGTTTATATGTTTGCGGGATGAGCGCCAATGCTGTTTTCGGGGGGCCGCGCATGGGCCCGATATTCGGCGGAATGCTGTTATCCGGAGAAAAACTCGCCGTTGATTTGTTAAAGAAATTAAAATAAATCCTCCCATCACGCAGAATCCGAAGAAGCCAAATCCCGCCATCATGAGGAATAGATAACAACTTTTAGCGGGTCCCTGCCTGCCGGCAGGCAGGCTGTCTTGGTTTGTAAAAATATTTCTTGACAGAATGTATTTTTCGTGTATACTCTACTATTATAATAGAGATTATAGAGAATAAAGCCCATGCGTATAACTTATAGGGGAGATTACGCCTTAAAAACAATACTGGATTTGGCCTTGCATTATGGCGAAATGCCGGTTGCGATCCATGACCTGGCCAGGCGGGCGGATATACCGACGAAATTCTTAGAGCAGATTCTTTTAGATTTAAAGCGGGCCGGGTTTGTGGAGAGCCGCCGGGGAAAAGTCGGAGGCTATCTTTTAGCTCAGCCTCCTTCCCAGATAAAATTAGGCGAAATCATCAGGTTTATTGACGGGCCGATTGGACCGGTTGCTTGTGTGGATAGGCACTACAAGGGATGCAAGGATATAAATAAATGTATTTTTAGAAGTATCTGGGAGAAAATAAGCGAAACAACCGCTAAGGTTATCGATAACATTACCTTTGAAGATTTAGTAAAAAAGACCAAGAGCCTTAATTCCACATTTGTTTATCAGATTTAAGTAAGAGGGCGTGGCTATGAATATTGCCAAGGATATCACGAAACTTATCGGGAATACTCCCTTAGTGTGCCTGAATAAATTAACCGAAGGTTGTCTGGCGACGGTAGTGGCAAAATTAGAATTTTTTAATCCCTGCTCGTCGGTTAAAGACAGAATCGGTTTAAGTATGGTTGAGGCTGCAGAGCGGATGGGCAAAATAAAAAAAGATACCATCATCTTAGAGCCTACTTCGGGAAATACAGGGATTGCCCTTGCCTTTGTGTGCGCAGTTAAAGGATATAAATTAGTCTTGACTATGCCTGAGACAATGAGCTTGGAACGCCGTCAGCTTTTATCAGCGCTGGGTGCGGAAATTATATTAACGCCCGGTTCCGAAGGTATGTCTGGTGCCGTTAGGAAAGCCGAAGAATTAGCCAGGAAAGATAAACGTTATTTTATGCCGCAGCAATTCAGCAATCCCGCAAATCCCGAGATTCATCGCCGCACCACTGCTAAGGAGGTCTGGGATGATACCGAAGGAAAGGTGGATATTTTAGTTGCCGGGGTTGGTACGGGCGGTACAATTACAGGAATAGCCGAAGTTATTAAAAAGAAGAAGTCTTCTTTTAAAGCAATTGCCGTTGAACCGAAGGAATCGCCGGTGTTATCCGGAGGGAAACCCGGGCCTCATCAAATTCAAGGCATTGGTGCGGGTTTTCTCCCCGCTGTTCTTAACCGAAAGATTATTGATGAAGTAATTGCGGTTTCTAATGGGGATGCCATAGAAACCGCCAGAAGGCTGGCTAAGGAAGAAGGGATTTTAGCGGGTATTTCTTCGGGCGCGGCAGTATTTGCAGCAATTGAGGTAGCCCGCCGTCAGGAAAACAAAGGAAAACTTATTGTCGTAATCCTGCCGGATACAGCCGAGAGGTATTTGAGCACGGAATTATTTAAGTGAGGTTTTGATGAACGATAAAAAAGAATGGCAGCAGTTTTCTTTAGCGTTGAAAGAACTTTTGAATTTGGAATACAGCCCGGTGGCAATAAATTGCCTGAAGGGAGCGTTTTTAAAATCCTCGGATAAAAAATTGCGCATCTGCCGGGCAATCTTGGATGCAGGGAAGGGCCAGGTTTTAGAAATAGGCAAACAAACCAATGCCTGTTTCGGCGCGGCCTGGCATCTGGGATTTCATAAGATTACTGACAAAAAAGTTTTAGATACCGTGAAAAAATTTGTTGTGGAGGGAGAAAAGCTTTTTTCTTCCTACGAGGCATTGGATAAACTCATCTCCCAGATGGAGGGGGTTCCCGATAATTCCAATTCCTATTTTTTGTTATCGCCGATGGAAACTGCAGAACTTCAGCCGGAGTTAGTCATTTTTATCTGCAATGCCGAGACTGCCTGTCGGATTCTGACGCTGGCGACTTTTCTTGACGGGGTTATGCCCAAGATTAAGATCGGCGGTCCCACCTGTAGGATGAGTATAATCTATCCTTTATTAACCGGCGAGTTAAATCTCTCATTCTATGATTATACTGCCCGCAAAATTTGTAATGTAGAAAAAGATAAATTGATTATCAGCATTCCTTATAAAAAGATACCATTGATCATTGAAAGTATAGATAAATGTACGGCCGGCAGAGCCAAGATCGAGTATCCTGCGCAGTTTCGGGAATTTTTACAGCAGAGATTGGCAAAGTAACTTTTAGTTGGCCAAGTTTCTGACGAACGAAAGGCTGATTATTTTGATAGCTACCAGCAGAATGCAGGTTTTTAATATGCCAATCACCGGTATTAAGGCTATTGAAACGAGAAGTGTAGCGAGCCAGGAACCAATGAGATCAAGGCCATAGAGCATTCCCGCAGCTTGGGTATAGTTTTCTTTATTTTGCCGGTAGATTTTGTTGGCGAGAGGGAATTCTGCGCCGACTAAAAGGCCGCAGAGTGCTGAGAGTATAAAAAACAGAAACGCTAACTTTTCTAACGGAGACTTGTCTAAATAGATAAGTAACGGCCCCAGGCCCAGACAGAAGGCAATAAGGCCCGCCTCTATTTTAGAGAAAAACACAACATCATTTTTTATGTTTAACATCTTTCTGGTCATTAGCCAGCTGCCCAGGCTAATACCGGCCATAAAGGCGGTAACTAATAAAGCAAAATGCTGGAAGATAAAACCATAAAAAGATTGATAGGCAAAAATAATCATAAGATTAACGCTCATTCCGGTAAACCCCGTGCTGGAAATAGCAAAGCCGATTGAGGCCCGTTTTAATTTGGGGAATGCTCTTTGGCAAAGGAAAAAACCAACTCCCGCTAGGCAGATAATTGATAGCAGGAGTTTAAAATTCAATCTGTCTAAAGACCGGAAGAAACTCTCGAGATTGCGGGAGAATTGGGCATTCCAATAAGAAATGCCGTAAAATAACCCCGAAGGAAGCAGGTCAGAATTGTCTCTTATTTTAGTAGTATCTTTCATCGAGGCAGTAAACCATGTAATCCAGCGGGGGTCTAAGCGGTATTGAAGATAAGAATCGGAAAGCAAGTGGGTTGGGATATTCCTTTCCTTAAGGCGTGAAATAAAAATCTGCGGGCTAATTTCAAAATTGCTCTTTGAGGAAATGTAAAGATTGTAATCGCCGGGAATAATCTTTACAACCGGGAAGACGGTTTTTAGAGTATTCCATATCGATCCGTTTAAATTGCGTAGCTCTTCGCCGATATAACTTAACGAACCGGGTAAGCGCAAGGCAAATATACCCTCGTCGTTAAGTATGGATTTTATATTCCGGAAGAACTCTTGCGTAAAGAAACGATTTAGTTGCAGGGTAGAAGAAGCGGGCAAATTGAGTATTATTACATCATACCTGTAATTAGCCAGACGCACGAACCGCCTTCCGTCGATAAATTTGATATTAAGGTACGGGCTATTTAATTCTTCCTGTGTAAGCGCAGTGGGAAATTTTTTCAGTAACTGTATAAGCGCGGGGTCAAGCTCGGCATAGTCGAGTTTCTTTAATGGGTGTTTGAGGACTTCCTTGATTAATCCTCCTGCTGCGCCGCTTAAAAACAGGATATCTTTGGGATTTTTATGGCTTAAGGCGACAAAATGCGCCAGTTCTTCGAGGGAGGCAATGTCGGGAAAAGGTGTAGTGATAATAGGAAGCCCGTCGCTATAAAAAGTATATTGGCCTTTGGTTTTAGTTACGACGAGGTTACCATAAACAGAATTGCGATAATCTAAAACGCGCTGGTTCATCCATTGTTTGTTTACCGAAAAGGAATGTATTTTTTGCGAGAAAGCGAAGAATATAAAGATTAATAGAATTAAAAGCAGGCCTAGAGTGGCAATGAATATTTTTCTTAAATTATCCTTCAATTCGGTTTTTAAGAGCAAAATTGCGCAAGATATATTAAGCAGGCCCGCTAAAAAGGCAATCTGAAAAGCATTCAGTTTGCTAATTACGAGATATGTAATGAGGGGCCCCGCGAGAATAAAACCCATTGCCTCTACGACATATATCCGGCCAACTGCCTGGAGCGGCCTTTTGGAAAAATCGGATAATATGCGACAGGCAAAAGGGAACTGAGCACCCACTAATATAGTTAATGGTGCCAGAATGAAAAAGGACGTGGTGAGTGTGGGCAGTATTGCCATGCCTTCGCCTAGGCTCAGGCCCAAAATGTTCTTTATGAGACGGATAAGCAGAACTCCGATAGGTAGATATAGCGATATCCCTGTCTGTAAGATAGCGTAGATTAATATCGGACGGCTGTTTTTTAGGGAGAGACGGCTTGCATAAATACTTCCTATAGCGGCAAGAATAATCCAGTTGGCGAGGACAACGCCGATGATTAATTCATTACCATAGAAACTGATGAGAAATTCGCGGATAAGCAGGGTTTGCGCGAGAAGCGAGGTAAATCCCAAGAGTAGAGCGGCAGCGAAAATCTTTATTTTCATAACCCACATATTATAGCACACAAAAGAACGCAGCAAAAGATTAAGGAATATGTGTTATAATAAGTGAGTGCACAATTTACGCAACGACAGTTAACTTACTCTCCGCCTACGGCGGAGACTAAGTTATGTGCTCATTTAAGGAGGTAATCTAATGCGTGACAGAGTAGAGAAGGCTTTAGACCAAGTAAGGCAGATGTTGCTTGTTGACGGCGGTAATGTGGAATTAGTTGATGTAAGCGAGGATGGTATCGTAAAAGTAAGACTTACCGGCGCTTGTTGCGGTTGTCCGATGTCGAGCATGACGCTTAAAATGGGAATCGAAAAATTGTTGAAAAAAGAGATCCCCGAGGTAAAAGAAGTTATTGCGGTTTAGAAATCCGGGAGGTAGTTCCATGACCAAGACAATAAAAGAGATAAATGAAAAGATAAAAAAGGGACAGGTGGTGGTGGTAACCGCGGAAGAGATTATTGATTTGGTGGATAAGAAGGGCGCAAAAAAGGCAGCCGAGGAAGTGGACGTAGTTACCACCGGAACTTTCGGCCCGATGTGCTCATCAGGCGCCTATTTTAATATCGGGCATTCTCGCCCAAGGATAAAAATCGGGGGTGGCACCTGCAAGTTAAATGATGTGCCCGTCTATTGCGGATTTGCTGCGGTGGATATTTATCTGGGTGCCACGGCCATACCCGACGATGACCCGCGTAATAAAGTATTTCCGGGCGAATTTAAATACGGTGGAGGACATGTAATCCAGGAATTAGTGCAAGGTAAGGATATCCGTCTGGAAGCCACTGCCTATGGCACGGATTGTTATCCCCGCAAAAAATTAGAAACCCTGATAAATATAAAGGACCTTAATGAAGCCGTGCTGTTTAACATCCGTAATTGTTATCAGAATTACAATGTGGCAGTAAATCTATCGGATAAAATAATCTATACCTATATGGGGGTGCTCAAGCCCAAGTTAGGCAATGCCAATTACTGCTCAGCGGGCCAGCTCTCTCCACTCTTAAAAGATCCCAATTACAAAACCATAGGTATTGGCACGAAAATTTTCTTAGGCGGTGGCATTGGTTACGTTGCCTGGCAGGGCACACAGCATAATCCGTCGGTAAAAAGAAAACAAAACGCTACGCCTCAGGCACCTGCTGGCACAATTGCCGTTATCGGTGATTTGAAACAGATGAAGCCAGAGTGGCTGCTGGGAACAAGCATGTTAGGATATGGCGTAACCTTGACGGTGGGGATCGGCGTTCCCATACCTGTATTAGATGAAGAAATAATTAAGTACGCTGCGATTAAAGACGAAGAAATCTATACGCAGATTGTTGATTACAGTCAGGATTACCCTCAGATGATTTCCCGCAGTTTAGGCGAAGTTAATTATGCCCAGTTGAAATCGGGTAAGATTTTGGTGCAGAACAGAGAAGTAATGACGGGTAATCTATCGAGCTATTCCAAAGCGCGCGAAATCGCCGAAGAATTAAAATTCTGGATTAAAAAAGGTGAGTTTCTTTTAACCGAGCCAGTGGCACCTTTACCCGGGGTTGAATCCGGTTACAGTTTTAAACCGTTAAAGGAAAGGCCGATAGCGTAATTAGGAGGTAAGATGACTTCTAAGAAAATTGTTTTACATTTCCCGAATCGGTTAGTCAACCAGCCGATTGTCTATAAGCTGGTGAAGGACTACGAGCTGCAATTCAATATCCTTAAGGCCTATGTGACACCACAGGAAGAAGGGTTGATGGTTTTAGAATTAACCGGAAAGGATGAAAATTTTAAGAAAGGCATTGAATATTTACAGTCCTGCGGTGTAAAGATTCAACCTTTAAGTCAAGATGTAATCCGCAATGAAGTTAAATGTACGGATTGTGGCGTATGTGTTCCTATATGTCCTACGGGTGCTTTAGTAGTGGATCCCTTAACACGCAAAGTGCTTTTTTATGACAATAAATGTATTGCCTGCGAACTTTGTGTTAAAGCTTGCCCGACGAGAGCAATGGAAGTCCATTTCTAGTTTTTAATATGGCGCCGGAACATAAATTATCCAGATTAAAAAAAATATTGTCAAAAATGGGTTCTCTGTTACTGGCTTATTCCGGGGGCTGCGACAGCACATTTTTGTTACAGGTTGCTAAAGAAACACTCCCAGATAAAGTCTTGGCGGTTACGGCAGACTCGCCGACTTATCCGACAGAAGAGTTGGCTTTTTCTAAACAGATGGTGCGTAATCTTAAGGTAAGGCATCTGGTGATAAAGACGCAGGAACTAAAGAATAAACAATTTTTAAAAAATCCCACCAGGCGTTGTTACTTTTGCAAAAAAGAATTATTCGGCAGATTAAACAAGATTGCCAGAAAAAATAATATCGATTTTGTTATCGATGCGACAAATTATTCCGATAGACAGGATTTCCGGCCGGGAAATTTGGCTAAGAAAGAGATGAGAGTGCGTTCTCCCCTGGAAGAGGCGGGGTTAACCAAAGACGATATTCGGAAGTTAAGCAAAAAATTGGGAATCCCTACCTGGAATAAGCCGAGCCTTGCCTGTCTGGCTTCGAGAATCCCTTACGGCACCGCAATCAACAAAAAAATCCTTAGTCAGATTAACCGCTCGGAGGACTTTATCAGAGGTATGGGGTTTCGAGAAGTGCGTTTAAGGCATTATAATGGTTTGGCGCGTATCGAAGTTGCAAAAGAAGATATTCCCCGACTTATTAATAAGCGGCGTTTAATAATCGACAGATTAAAAAAATTGGGTTATAATTATGTTACCGTAGATTTAGAAGGCTACCGCACCGGCAGCCTTAATTTAGGAAGGCAAAGATGAATCGCGTATATCTTGATTATGCTGCGACCACTCCCTGCGACCCGTTAGTTTACGAGGCAATGCAGCCTTTCTTTTTTGATAAATTCGGCAATCCCTCAAGTATTCATTCTTTCGGTCAGGAGGGAAAATTGGCGATTGAAGATGCCCGCCAGAGGCTCGCATCATTTTTAGGGGCTAAGCCCGAGGAGATTGTTTTTACTTCCGGCGGGACAGAGTCAAATAACTTTGCTGTTCAGGGTGTGGCCTATGCGCTGGAGAAGAAGGGCAAACATATAATTACCACTGCCATTGAGCATCATGCGGTAACCGAGTCCTGTAAGTTTTTAGAAAAAAGAGGATTTAAAGTTACCTATGTTGGCGTTGATAAACATGGATTGGTTGCTTCCCCTGATATCGAAAAAGCAATCACCGATAAGACTATTCTTATTTCCATAATGCACGCAAATAATGAAATCGGCACAATCCAGCCGATTGCGCAAATCAGCAGAATTGCCCAGGAGAAGGGGATTTATTTTCATACGGATGCCGTGCAGACAGTCGGCCATATTCCCGTCGACGTAGATGAATTAGGCGTTAATCTCCTTTCCCTTTCCGCCCATAAATTCTACGGCCCTAAAGGTGTGGGTGCTTTATATATAAGGAAAGGAACGCGCATTGAGAGATTCTTACACGGCGGCGATCAGGAAAACGGCAGACGCGCATCCACGCATAATACGCCGGGCATCGTCGGATTAGGAAGGGCAATAGAATTATGCCGGGATAAGATGGATGAAGAAGCCAAATTTCAGATGGCCTTGCGCGATAGATTAATTAAAGAGATCCCTGAGAAAGTCTCAGAAGTATATCTTAATGGCCATCCCACCCAGAGGTTGCCCAATAATGTAAACTTTTCCATAAAATATATCGAAGGCGAATCTATTCTCTTAAATTTAGATCTGTTAGGGATTGCCGCCTCAACCGGTTCTGCCTGCACATCCACGTCTTTAGAACCCTCACACGTATTGTTAGCGATTGGTTTATCGCACGAAATTGCCCACGGTTCACTAAGGCTTACTTTAGGCAGATGGACGAAAAAAGAAGATATCGATTATCTATTAGAACACCTTCCTAAAGTCGTAGAAAAATTACGTGCGATGTCCCCCTTATACGAAAAAAAATAATGCAAGAAAAGATTATTGAATTTTTAAAGAAAAAACAGGACTATGTCTCCGGCGAAGAAATAAGCCAGCGCTTAAAAATAAGCCGGCAGGCATTATGGAAACACATACAGGAATTAAAAGAGCTGGGTTATGATATCGTGGCTGTGCCGCATTTGGGATACCGGTTAGAATCTTCTCCTGACAGGCTTTTTCCTTCCGAAATATCCCGCCATCTTAACACCAAGTCTATCGGAAAAAAAATTTACTATTTTGATAGCGTTGCTTCCACAATGGATATTGCCGTGGAATTGGGCCTAAAGGGTTCGCCTGAAGGCACCCTTATTTTAGCCGAGGCTCAGAGCAAAGGACGAGGCCGGCTCGGCCGCGTCTGGTTTTCCCCGAAACATAAAGGTATATATCTATCCGTGATTTTAAAACCCAAGATATTGCCTAATCAGGCATCGATATTGACACTTCTGGCTGCAGTTGGCATCTGCGAAGCAATAAAGGAAATAGCCGGATTAGATGTTCAGATAAAGTGGCCCAATGATATATTGATCCATAACAAAAAAATGGGAGGGATATTGACCGAATTAAACGCAGAGATGGACGAAGTCCGTTTCGTTGTCATCGGTATCGGATTAAATGTAAATAATGACGCAAAATCCCTGATTGCCGGCGCTACCTCTTTAAAGGAGCAGGGCAAGGAAAACATAAATCGCATAGAATTGCTTCAGGAGTTATTGCTTAAGATAGAAGAGAATTATGCGCTTTTTCAGAAAAAGGGAAGTCAGCCGATTATCGAAAAATGGCGCGATTATAACATTACGTTGGGTAGGCGCGTTGCGGTGTTTGCCCATAAAGAGCATATCGAAGGAGAGGCGGTAGATATCGATATAGACGGAGGTCTCTTAATTCGCAGGGATTCGGGCGTAACCGAGAAAGTTATGTCCGGAGATATTGTGCATCGCCGATAATGTAAACCTATAAATATAATTTAGTTGACAATTACCCCGGCATCTTTTACAATGGGTGCCGGGTTTTTTATGGTATAGGAAAGTATAAAACACTTTCCTAACCACTGAAAATCGCACTCTAAGGTTATCGCCGAAGGCGATTTTCTTGTAAAAATGCCAATTATATTCCTTATTATCTTTGGTTTCCTCCTTCTTCCTTTTGCCTCGGCGCAGGAGCCCTATACCTTAGAGAAAATAATTGTAGCTCCGAGAGATAATTCATTTAGCACCCCATCTTTAAAGAATAATTATTCTACAGAGATAGTTAATCATGAAGATATTGCGCTATCAGCTACGAATTCCGTAGTAGATTCGCTAGATCATGTTTCAGGGATAGATTTACGCTACCGAAGTACTTTTGGTATTCAGGGCGATTTATCCCTTAGGGGTTCTACATATGAGGAGGTGGCCATACTTATCGACGGAGTCAATGTAAATGATCCGCAGACAGGCCATCATAATTTAGATATTCCGCTGACCGCCTTTGATGTAGAAAAAATTGAAATAATGAAAGAAGGAACCTCTTCCTTATACGGAACAGGTGCGCTTGCCGGCAGCTTCAATATCATTATAAAAAAAGTTACTAAGAAAGTTTTTAATTTAGAAACCGTTTTTGGCCAGCATACCTTATTTGGCCAGTCTGCATCATTTAGTCTGCCTACGGAAGTTATTTCTGGCAGAGTATCTTTTGATCATAAGATATCTAGCGGCGGCAGGCCGAATACAGATTTTGAATATAAGACAGCCGCACTTACCTTAAATAAGGACTGGGGGGATGATTCCTGGGATGGCTTATTTGGCTATCAAAAGAAGGATTTTGGCGCCGACAGTTTTTATTCTAATTTATTCCCCGAAGAAGAGGAACACACTGAAGCATTCTTTGTTAAAACAGGCTGGGGCTCGCATTTAAATTTCGGCACATTAAAGAACAACCTGTATTTGCACAAACACCGCGATAAATTCATCCTGAGAAGGAACAATCCCACGTCGGTAAATTATCATACCACTTACGTATATGGGTTAGATTCAAATATCGCCTTCCCTTTAAAATACGGCGATTTTAATTGGGGCGCTGACTGCGGCAGGGACGAAATTAATTCTACCAATCTGGGAAAACACGACAGGCTACACGAGGCAGGTTTTTTGGGTTTTACCACTGAATTAGGTAATAAATTTACTGCGGATGTCAGGTATAGACTGGACCATTACCAGAGGTGGCCTTGGCAGAAATCCTTTAATCTGGGATTGGGTTATGATATTATCAAAGAAAAATTAAAACTAAAAGGCTCGTTAAGCCGGGCATTCAGAATCCCCAGTTTTACCGAACTATACTATTCCGACGCGGCGAACAAAGGAAACGCGGATCTGGGGGTGGAGAAATCGGACAATTTTAGTTTAGGCTTAGATTTTAAACAGAATAAAACAGAACTAATTGTTGCAGGATTTTTACGCCGGGGGCATGACTTAATAGACTGGACGCGCAGTACAACTTCTGACCCTTGGGCCGCAACGAATTTAGGCCGGGTAGATTTTAAAGGTGTGGATTTTATATTTAAATTAAGGACACCCTTAAGCTATTTAGAAAAAATTTTCTTTTCCTATACCTATATGGAAGCCGATAAAAAAGCAGCTGGATTTTTATCCAAGTATGCCTTAGATATATTAAAACACCAGTTTATTTTGGATATTCGTCAGTCCCTTATTGGTCTGGACTTAGATTGGCAGTTATCTTATAATGAAAGATACTACGGAGAAACTTACTTTGTCGGTAATTTATATGTAGCCAAGAAATTTATAAGTAAAAATTTTATTTTTGAGCCGTTTTTAAAGATAGATAATTTCAGCAACACAAAATATAGCGAACTTGCCGGTGTCATCCAACCGGGGAGATGGGTTAAGGCCGGTTTAAGGCTTGAATGGTAATTACAAAAAAGGAAAGGAGCGGATTGATGTTTATTCACGCTGTGCTCTTTGAGGTTGAGCCCAAAGAAGTGCGGGACTATCGTAAGGATAGTAAGATGTGGGCGAGTTTCGCCAGAAAGGCCAAAGGATTTATCGGTTATTGCACGGTTAAGCGGGTAAATGCCAAAAATCAATATGCCTCGGTTTACCAATGGAAAACCAAGGCTGGCCACGAACGGTTTATGAATAAATTGCACGACTGGCTAGTCAGTAAATCTCAAGCCAAGGTTGAGGTTTTAGGTTACTATAACCTTAAGGCCATTGATGTGGTATAATAAATTGCTATAAGGTTAAGATGAAAAAAGAACGCGTGGTGGTGGCAATGAGCGGCGGGGTGGATTCTTCGGTAGCTGCTGCCTTGTTAAAAAGGCAGGGTTATGAAGTTATCGGGATAACTATGTGTTTTAATTTGGCGGATTTCTCCCGTCGAAGGCCTAGCTGTTGCGGCCTGGAGGGTATCGAAGATGCGCGCCGGGTTGCCCATAAATTAGGCATAAAACATTATGTCCTCAATATGAAAAAAGTTTTAGAGGAACGGGTGATTAAAGATTTCTGTAACGAGTATTCCCGGGGCAGGACGCCTAACCCCTGCATATTATGCAATCACCATGTAAAGTTCGGTGCTTTATTAAAAAAGGCACTTTCGCTGGACGCCAGGTTTCTGGCTACCGGACATTACGCACGTATTGAAAAAGTCGCAAGTCGCAAGTCGCAAGTCGCAAGTTATTTGCTAAAGAAAGCCAAGGATAAATTAAAAGACCAGTCATATTTTTTATACCGTCTGACTCAGGAACAACTCAGTCACGTATTATTTCCCCTTGGGAGTTATACGAAAGAGGAGGTAAGGAAAATAGCTAAAGCATTGGATTTGCCCGTTGCCGATAAATTAGCTAGCCAGGAGATTTGCTTCCTGCCGCAGGATGATTACAGGGAATTTATAAAAATGCGAGGCACTCCAGAAATAAAACCGGGAGCAGTCGTAGATAAAGAAGGAAATATCTTGGGCCAACATAAAGGGATTGCTTTTTATACCATCGGCCAGCGCGAAGGCTTGGGTATTGCCAGAGGTTATCCGTTATATATTATAAAGATAGATGCTAAAAATAACCGGATAACCGTGGGTAAGAAAGAGGATGCCTATGCAAAAGAGTTTTTGATTAAAAAAACGCATTTTATCCTAAGGCCGATAAAAAAGAAGATTGCTGCCAGGGTTAAAATAAGGTATAATCATCAGGAAACTCTAGCGGAAGTCATACCTGTTAACCAAAAAATAAAAATTCGCTTTAGAAAGCCGCAGTTCGCCGTAACTCCCGGACAATCCGCGGTATTCTATAATAAAGATGATGTTTTGGGCGGGGGAGTGATTGATAAGGTATTAGATTAAACAATGATAAAACAAAAATTCCCCGATTTAGAAGAAAAGATCGCTAAATTAAAGAAGAAACGCCAGGCAGTTATCCTCGCGCACAATTATCAGCTGCCCGAAGTGCAGGATGTTGCGGACTATCGGGGCGATTCCTTGGAGTTAAGCCGTATTGCTGCCAAGACAGAAGCTAAAGTGATCGTGTTTTGCGGCGTGCATTTTATGACGGAGACCGCCTCCATCCTTTCCCCGGATAAAATAGTCATCATGCCGGATATAAACTCCGGTTGCCCGATGGCAAATATGATTACTGCCGCGGACCTACGACAGTTAAAAGAAAAACATCCCGGGGCAATAGCGGTGGGTTATGTTAATACTTCCGCAGAGGTTAAGGCAGAATTAGATGTCTGTTGCACTTCCAGCAATGCCGTGGCGGTGGTCAATGTCTTTAAAGATAGAAGCGAGATTATCTTTGTGCCGGATAAGTACCTGGCAGATTTTCTATCCAAAAAAACCGGAAGAAAACTTATCTCCTGGAACGGGTTTTGCCCTACCCATGTAAAGATTTTGCCCGAAGACATAAAGAGAGAAAAGAAATTTCACCCCAAGGCAAAGGTTATTGTGCATCCGGAGTGCCTGCCGCAGGTTGTGGCGATGGCGGATGCCGCGCTCTCTACCAGCCAGATGGGAAAATTTGCCAAGGAGACCGATGCCAAAGAAATCATTGTCGCAACGGAAGTCGGCCTTATCTATCGTTTAAAAAAAGACAATCCCACAAAAGAATTCTACCCCGCCTCAGAGGCAGCGGTCTGTCCTAATATGAAGCGCACAACGCAGGAAAAAATCCTCTGGGCATTAGAGGAGCTCAAGGAAGAAGTGAGAGTTCCCGAAGAGATTCGCCTTCGCGCCAAAAAAGCAATAGACAGGATGCTCGAAATAATCTGATATAAAATGAACATTCCCATTGCCTATGAGGATGATTGGCTGTTGGTGGTGGATAAGCCTTCAGGTTTGCTTACTATACCTACGCCTAAAAAAGAACTGCGCACATTAAGCAGCATTCTTAATGAGGAAGCAAAGAAAAAAGGTGCGGATTATCGTTTTCATCCCTGCCATCGCCTGGATAGGGAGACATCCGGATTGATTATTTACGCTAAAGGCAAAGCTATCCAGAAGAAGATGATGGATGAATTTAAGAGGCATAAAATAAAAAAGATATACCTTGCCTTTGTTCAGGGCATAATAAACCAGGATAACGGCCAGATAAAAAAGCCTATTGACGGAATTAGCGCGGTTACCCGGTTTCGCGTTTTGGAGCGCAAGAAAAATTTTACGGTTGTAGAGATAGTTCCTTTAACCGGCCGCAAAAATCAGATAAGGCTCCACTTTAAGAGCATCGGGCATCCGATAGTCGGCGAGACAAAATTCGCTTTCCGCAGAGATTATGCCCTTAAGGCAAAGAGGCTCTACCTTCACGCAAGGTCTCTGGAGTTTGCGCACCCCGTAAGCCAAAAAACCGTGCATATCGAGGCTAAAATCGCCGGTGATTTGGAAGAATTTTTAAGAAGGTATCACCATTAAATGAAACTATCGCTTAGAGGCTGGATTTTATTTATTTTTGCGGCTTTGTTATTTTTTGGGCTTTGGTATAAATTCGGCTATCCCCAATTCAGCTTTGTAGATTTATCCGTAGATAAAAAAGAAGCGGTTAACAAAGCGGAGTCTTACCTGCGTTCCCTCGGTCTTGACAGCCGGGAATATTTAAAGGCAGTTGTCTTTGATTCTGATGACTGGGCAGACAGATACTTACAGAAGACGCTGGGGATAAAATCAGAAGAAGAATTTATCCGGCAGCATAATTATGAAATTTTTTCCTGGCAGGTCAGATTTTTTAAACAACTCCAGAAAGAAGAATTTATTGTCGGAGTAAGCCCTGCCTCCGGCGATGTTTTAAATTTTAGGCACCTTATAGAAGATATAGAATCCCGAGAGGCCATCCCAAAAGATATTGCCAAAACTAAAGCCGAAGAATTTTTAAAGAATATTTATGGATTGAGTCTTAAGGACTATGATTTTCACGAAGAAAAGATAAGGCGTTTCGACAAGAGGGTTGATTACAGTTTTTCCTGGGAGAAGAAGGCTATTTATATACCGTGGCAGAAAGACCAGGGCGGTGCAAAATTACTTATCGGTGCTACTGTCTCGGGAAATGAAATCAGGGAGTTTTATAAAAGCAGATTAGACATCCCAGAAAAATTTCAGCGTTATATCGAGAATCAGCTCGTCTTCGGAGAATACCTCTCCAGCTTTTCCTTCCTTTTCTTTACAATTCTGATATTCTGGGCGATATTTATCGTGGTCAAAAGAAAGCATACTTTGGTGATGCGCCTTTGTAAGAAGTGGTTTGTGTATTTAGGGTGCTTCTTTATAATCATTAACATTGTCTATCTTTTTAACAATATACAAAATATAATTATCATTTATCCCACCAGCACTAAATTGGCATCATTCGTGGGGATCTATTTCGTAAAACTAATTATAAATCTGGTATTTTTAAGCGTTGCGCTTATCTTGCCGGGTTTGGCGGGCGAGTCGTTGCATAGTGAAGTGATGCCGCAGAATAGATACGGTTCTTTCCTATATTATCTCAAATCGACTTTTTACGGTCGCAGTATGGCCAGAGCCATAATATTGGGTTACCTCTTGTTTTTTGTATTTTTAGGTTTGCAGGCGGTTATATTTTACTTCGGACAGAAATATTTGGGCGTGTGGAGGGAATGGATTAAGCTCACTCAACTCTCATCCGCGTATATTCCTTTCTTAAGCGCTTTTATCATCGGTTCCAGCGCAAGTTTAAACGAGGAAATAGTATTTCGGCTTTTCGGTATAAACTGGGCAAAGAAGTATTTAAGGAATACGCTTTTAGCGGTAATCCTGACTTCGCTGATATGGGGTTTTGGCCATGCCGAATACCCCATATTTCCCGTTTGGTTCAGGGGAATTGAGGTTAGTCTCCTCGGTTTATTATTCGGGTTTGTTTTTATCCGCTACGGCTTGATTCCTCTGATTGTGGCGCATTATCTGTTTGATGTGTTCTGGGGTGTGGCTGCCTATATACTCGGCCGCAGTTCTGCCTATTTATTCCTCAGTGCCTTATTGGTATTGGCCCTGCCGTTATTATTTGCCTTATTTTGTTTCTTTTTAAATAAGAAGGAAGAAGAAAAAGAAGTAAAGATGCTTTTGGATTCAACACAGGAATACAATTTGAATATCCTCGTAACTTTTGTGTCGGTAAAAAAATCTCAAGGCCTAAGTGTGGAAACAATAAAGGGCCAGCTTCTACAGCATAATTGGGATCCGGTTTTGGTAGATTTGGCAATTAGCGAAGCATTCAAAGATGCTTAAGTATATATTTTTAGGTATAGTTCAGGGGTTAACCGAATTCCTGCCTGTGAGCAGTTCCGGGCATCTGGTGATTTTGCAGAATATTTTAGGCATAAAAGAGGGAGGGCTGGCATTGTCCCTAATCCTCCATTTAGGCACTGCCTTTGCTTTAATTATATTTTTCTTTAAGGATATACTGCGGCTATTGCGCAACATAAAATTACTGTCATTAATACTTATCGTAAGTATAATTACAGGTCTTATCGGCATTCTCGGAAAGGATTTTTTTGAAAGTTTATTTAGCGCTCCCCGTCGGGTTGCGATTGCGTTAATCATAACCGGCGTCATCCTGATAGTCACCAAAAAATTTATGGACGCCAAGAGAAATAACTTAACCATTAAGGATGCGCTAGTCTTAGGTTTTACGCAGGCAATAGCGATTATCCCCGGCATCTCGCGTTCCGGCATAACCATCTCTGCACTCTTATTTAGAAAGATAGACAGAGATACCAGTTTTAAATTTTCCTTTTTGGCTTCCATACCGGTAATTTTCGGCGCGGCTTTATTAGAGGCCAAAAAAATCAAATTTGCCTTGAATACGGGCACAGTAAATTTTTTTGCCGGTTTTATGTCCAGTTTGCTGGGTGGCCTTATTGCGTTATGGTTGGTTAAAATAATTATTTCGCGGGCTAAATTATATTACTTCGGCTTTTACTGTATTTTCGTGGCTGTAGCTACTTTATTATTTATAAAATAGGCAAAGAGCAGGCCTTATGCTAGAAGAGAAGATTTTTAACGATTACAAACAAGCTTTGAAAAATAAGGAGACGATAAGGTCTTCAACTTTAAGTTTTCTGCGTTCAGAAATAGGCAATGCCTTGATAGAAAAGAGAAAAAAGAACTTAGATGATGCGGAAGTTATTAGCATAATAAAAAAACAGATAAAACAGCACCAGGATTCCATCGAACAGTTTAAGAAAGGCAACCGTCAGGATTTAGTAGATAAAGAAACGCGGGAATTGGAGATATTAAAGTCCTATCTGCCGGAGGAACTTTCCGTTGAGGAAGTAAAGAAGATAGTAGAGGAAGCCATACGGGAAACCCAGGCTGCCGAACCGAAAGATATGGGCAAGGTGATGAAGGTAGTTTTAGCCAAAATCGCCGGTAAGGCAGACGGTAAATTAGTCAGTGAGTTGGTCAAGGCTAGGTTATCTGCGCCTGTTTAATCCGCCCTTTTAACTAATCCATTTTCGCTTGACAGAAGATAGTTATTTTTATATAATATTTTAATTATTTTCGAATTCACCCTTATTAGATCCAATGCAGACCTTATATCTTAAAGAGGAATTTCTTTCCAATTTCCTAGATACCCTAAATAAAGAATACCAAGTTTATGTTCCTTATAAAGTAAAGGGTAACACTATAAAGTGTGATTTTGATTTTCAATTACCCACCGATGATTATCTATTCAAAACTTACTCACCGAATGATAAAGAAAAAATTATTTTTAATACTTATCGAACAGTAGAACCCTTAAGGACATTCTACTCTTACTTTAAGGAAAGGATTGCTTCTTATTTTATTTCCGAGCAGAATAAGGCAATACCTCAAAAGAAAATCGCTATTTTCGGCGTTAAAAATTGCGACCTCTATTCTTTAAAAATTCAAGATTTCGTATTTTTAGAGGGAGTAACCAAAGATCCCCTTTATGAAAAAAGGCGAAAGGAGTCATTAATAATCTCCGGAGATTGCCCCGCATTTAAAGAAGCCTGTTTCTGTCTCGCCTTGCACATAAATCCATATGTAACCGACGGTTTTGACTTAAATTTTTCTCCTCTTAATGATGGTTTTTTAGTGGACGTGGGCTCAAGCAAGGGAGAAGACGTAATTAAGATATCTAATAATTATTTTTCTCTGGCAACCCCTGTTCAGCTTTCGGCCAGAGTCCAGAAGAGAAACGCAGTGGTAGAAAAATTAAACCATCACCTTAAGCCGCATAAGATACCCTCGGAAGATTTACTACAGGAGATTGTCACCAAAGGTTACAGTTCGGCAGTTTGGTCTGATGAGGCTTTAACATGTGTTGAGTGCGGCGGATGCAATCTCATGTGTGATACCTGTCACTGCTTTCTGCTATCCGATGAAAGATTTGGGGATATTAATGAAAAGATTAGGGTCTGGGATGCCTGTTTGTATCAAAATTTCGCAAAAGTAGCCGGAGGTGCCAATCCTAATAAGTACCGCTACCAAAGATTACGTTATAGATATTTTAAGAAATTTGATTTCTTCCCGGATAATTTAGGGATGGTTGCCTGCTGTGGATGTGGAAGATGTATTGATGTGTGTCCGGGAAAGATTGATATCCGCCGTATATTAAAAAGATTAAATGATGAAAAATCCGTATCAACCCCTTGAAGCAACTGTAGAAGATATAATTATTGAAACACCCACTATTAAAACCTTCTGCTTTCGTCCTAAAGAAAATTTTGAATTTAATACGGGCCAATTTATTGAGTTAACCTTACCGGGTATTGGCGAAGCACCCTTTACTCCTTCCTCCGATCCAAGTGTAAAAGATAGGTTAGAAGTAACCATGATGAATGTAGGTAGAGTCACCTCTATATTACATAGTGTTTCAAAGAATACAACAGTAGGAATCCGCGGGCCTTACGGTAAGGGTTATCCTCTGGATAAATTTGAAGGTAAAGAGATCTTAATCGTAGGTGGAGGTGTAGGGCTGGCACCGCTGCGTTCGTTATTATTTAGTCTGTTTGCCAAGATCGATCAATATAAAAAAGTGGCATTACGTTACGGGGCACGCACTCCTTCGGATATTATCTATAAAGACACTATATCAAATTGGGCAAAGAAGAAAAAAACGGATATTGTTATTACGGTTGACGTGGGTGATTCCAGTTGGAAGGGCAATGTGGGTTTAGTCACCACGATATTAAAGGATTTACCAGTGGATTTGAAAAACGCAGTGTCAGTAGTCTGTGGCCCGCCCATAATGATGAAGTTTGTAACCTTAAAGTTATTAGATTTGGGATTCAACCCTAAGGATGTATATCTATCTATGGAAAAGAATATGTCCTGCGGCTTGGGTAAGTGTGGGCATTGCCGAATCGGCAAATTTTATACTTGCAAGGACGGCCCGGTGTTTACCTATGAACAGCTAAAGGATATACACGATATTTGGGATTAATTAATGAAGCGCCTATTTATTGACTTAGATATTTGTAATCAATGCAAGGAATGCAAGGTCTGCTGCGATTATTTTTACCATCCACAGAATAACGGCATTAGTAGTCTTCGCGAATATGCCACTTTTGCGATAATCTGTCGCCATTGTGAAGAAGCGCCCTGTGTAATTTCCTGCTATCATAATGCCTTAGAGCGTGCTTCTGATGGCCATATCAAACGTTACAAGATGCGCTGTACCAGTTGTAAATCCTGTATTATCGCCTGTCCATTTGGGATAATTTTTCAGGATTTTATTCCTTACTTAGATTCTAAATGCGATTATTGTATAGGTATTTCGGGCAGACTTCCCAAATGCGTAACCGATTGCCCGCAGAAAGCCATCGAGATTAAGGAGATTGAAGAGAATGCGGAAAAAAATATTTATTTTGTCGGTGAACATTTAGCAGTACATTCGCTAAAATGGATGAAAGAAGATATACCGCCTAAGAAGAAATGAAAATATTATTTAATTATCTTATTTTTCCCGGTTTCTTATTTAGTGCATGTGTAGGATTAATCGCCGGTTGGGTAGACAGAAAGGTGACTGCCCGCATTCAATGGCGCCTCGGCCCGCCTTGGTATCAGAATTTCGTTGATATCGTAAAGTTATTAGGTAAAGAGACGATTGTCCCCGAAGGAGCTAAATTAACCTTTTTATTGTCTCCTTGTTTAGGCCTTTTAAGTGTAGTTTTGTTGGCAACGATTTTAGGTAAAGCAATTATCTCGCCATCAGAGAGCTTTATCGGCGATATTATCGTGGTGCTTTATCTATTAGTGATTCCGGCGATCGCCTTAATAGTTGGTGCTTCAGCTTCGCGTAATCCTTTGGCTTCTGTAGGCGCCTCGAGGGAGATGAAATTAGTTTTGGGCTATGAATTGCCGTTTATTTTATCCATTATTGCTGTAATCGTTAAATCTGTGGGTTCAATACAGATCGGTTCGATTCTCAATCATCAGTTTAATTTCGGTTCGCACATTGCTTCTCCCTCAGGAGTCCTTGCTTTTATTGTGGCGATATTCTGTATGCAGGCAAAATTATGTTTTGTGCCTTTTGATGCCTCTGAGGCAGAACAAGAGATCATGGCTGGTGTGCTCATCGAATATTCGGGTCTGCCTTTAGCCATCTTTAAATTGACAAAAGCAATCTTACTTTATGCGATTCCGCTATTTCTAGTCGCCTTGTTTTTAGGGAAGGACCTTAGCCCGGTTTTTATAACCGGGAAGTATATAATTTTATTAGTAATTATAATCCTGATCAAAAATACCAATCCCCGGTTGCGTATTGACCAGGCATTAAGATTCTTCTGGGGGCCAGTTACCTTATTGGCTATTATATCTATAGGTTTAGCAATTTTTGGATTATAATATGAATCTTAGACTAAAAGCACTTACTAAATCCATCTGGGTCTTTCATGCAGCATGCTCTCCCTGCAACAATTGCGATATTGAGGTATTGGATCTACTTACTCCTCGTTACGATGTTGAAAGATTCGGGATTATTTTAGTCGGAAGTGTACGGCATGCGGATGCGCTATTGGTTACAGGCGTGCCTAATTATAAAACCAAAGAGAGGCTTAAAAAACTCTATACCCAGGCACCTAAACCCTGTTTGGTGGTAGCAGTTGGCGGATGTGCCTGCGGAAGGGTAATGTTCGCCGAGTCTTATAATAGCCCCTGCGCAGTAGATGAGGTTATACCTGTGGATGTTTATATCCCAGGTTGCCCTCCCAAGCCAGAGGCAATGATTGCTGGTATTGCCAAATTGATTGGAAAATTAAAAGGTAAATAAGTATACGCATGAAGGATATTATTGCTAAGATAAAAGAAAGGTTTACCGATAAGATTCTTAAATCAGAAGAAAAGTCAGCCCGTCGGATTTATATTGAGTTTAAGCCAGAAGATATCCCAACTGTGGCAAAATTTATCTTCCGCGATTTAGACTGCCGCTTTGCCACAGCTACCGGCATAGACACTCCGCAGGGTATTGAGATACTTTATCATTTTTCAGAAGACGCAACCGGTAAAATGGTCACCATACGCACCGTAATTTTAGAAAAAAAACATCCTCAGATTAACTCTATAACCCCGATTATTACCGGCGCGGAGTGGATTGAGCGTGAGATATGGGAGTTATTGGGGGTTAATTTTATCGGCCATCCCAATTTAAAACACTTGCTTCTAATCGATGACTGGCCAGAAGGAAAGTTCCCGTTAAGACACGAGCATGAGTCATAAAGTTATATTACCTATAGGTCCCTATCATCCCCTACAGGACGAACCGGAATTCTTCCGCCTCTATGTAGAAGGTGAAAAAGTCGTAGATATCGATATAGTTATCGGTTATCTGCACCGCGGGATTGAGGAACTTTCCGAGCATAAACATTTTGACCAGGTAACGTTTCTGGTTGAGCGTATCTGTGGGATTTGTTCGACTTCTCATCCCTTTGCCTATGTTAATGCTGTAGAAGACCTAGCTAAGATAGAAGTGCCGGAAAGAGCACTATATATACGCACTATCATTGCCGAATTAGAAAGAATCCATAGTCATTTGCTCTGGTTAGGCCTGGCGGGACACTTTATTGGTTATAATACTGTCTGGATGTGGGCTTGGAAGTACCGTGAGCCGGTATTGGATTGTTTTGAAATGATTAGTGGAAATCGTAATCACTATGCAATGATGAAAATCGGAGGAGTCAGGCGCGATATATTAGATGAACATATACCGGCGTTAAAGAAAACGCTTGATGAGTTATCCCGCGCAACAGAGATGTTTCGTGGGGCAGTGATGGATGACCCGGTAATAAAGGCACGGCTTAAAGGCATTGGCGT